>Ga0210057_1000304_pt1 | contig 83539 bp, 105 predicted proteins | sample CryGeyCG2114_010_2_FD_183968 | JGI IMG/M metagenome (GOLD analysis project Ga0210057, IMG submission 183968) | Groundwater microbial communities from aquifer - Crystal Geyser CG10_big_fil_rev_8/21/14_0.10 (SPAdes) (version 2) | ecosystem: Environmental > Aquatic > Deep subsurface > Groundwater ... | reverse complement strand
ACGTTAGAAAAGCATTTTTAATTTTGGATTTCATCCTTCAAAAATAACTAATAATAGATAGATTTACCTCTCTAGGCAGGATGAGATAAGAAAATATTTAAAAGAGATTGGTTTTTCAAACTTTAGATACCAAGAACGTTTAAAGAGTTTTAGCCCCGTAGTCTAGTGGTCAAAGATCTGAGCCTCTGGAGCTCGGGACCCAGGTTCGAATCCTGGCGGGGCTATTGTTTCTACCACATAAAATTATTCAAATCTAAAAAAATTCGCAAAAACATGGCTTTGGATAAAAGTATTATTTCTATTGACCCTGATATTTTCTATAAAATTGTAGATGAAAAAGTTAGTAAACTAGATTCAAAACATTTATGGTATGAATTTTCAGTAAAACCTTCAGCTTATGAATCAATTGGAGAATATCTTAAAGAAAAAACTCATAGTATCACCCCAGAAAATTCTGAAGAATTTCTAAATTTTTGTAATCCAATTTTAAAATTAAAAGAATTGATTTCAACAGATTGGGCTGAACATATGCCTGTTGAGGAATTAATAATAGTAAATAGAAATGAAAATGAAAAAATCCTTTATGATAAAGTGAGTAATGGAAAATTATACAATTTATACCCTTTATTAATTTTTTCAGATAAATTTTTTCCCGAATATGCATTCTTTAATTTTGAAAACTCAAAAGAAATAGGTGGAATATATCTCTCAACAAAAGACCCAAAATATCCTGGACTTAAGGATTGGAAAACAATCATCACAAAGGATATCAACAAAAAGATCCTTAGGGAACTAGAATAAATAAAAAATAAAAAAAATAATTTATTTAGATTTAGAATTATTCTAAATCCTAAATTGAATCATCTTCAGTAGACTCTTCTTCTGAAGTTTCTTCTACTGGAGCTTCTTCGCTAGAATCTTCCGAAATTTCTTCCAAAGTTCCCTTAGACTCTTCTGAACTTTCTTCAGCAGTTTCTTCTGTTGAAGCTTCTTCAGGAGTTTCTTCTAAAACTTCTTCCTTAGACTCTTCTAAATTAGTTTCAGTATTTTCCTCTGAAACTGGTGTTTGATTTTGTTCTTCTTCCATTTTTTCCTCCTATTAATTTTATATTCCAAATTTCGAAAGAAAAAAGTTTTTTTAAAGGTATAGATTCTTATTATACTATTAAAAACAACAAAATGAAAATAGAAATAGGAAAATATTATAATTTGAAAATGAACATTTTCGGAAGAGATGTGGATTATACTGGAAAAGTTTTAAATTTAAAAAATGGAGAATTTAGACTAGAAACTGATGAAGACAATGGATGTAGAGCCCTAACTCTAAATGAAAAAGATATTATCTTTAGTAAAGAAACTTCTGAACCAGAAAAAGAAGAAAAAACTTGGAAAATAAGAAAAAAAAGAGCCCAAGACTATGAACTAAAACCTAGTGTAGAACCAGATTTCTAAATTAAGAAAAACCTATTAAACCTGAAATTTGTATCTTATTTATGGTACAATACACTTATTCCTCACACAGAACAAGACACATTGAAAAAATTAGAAAACAAAGGGTAAAATATCCCCAAGTTGCAAAAAATATAGTTTTTACTTCAGACATCCTTCTAGAAGTTTTGGATGCAAGGTTTCCAGAAGAAACAAGAAATTCTGAACTAGAAAAAGAAATAGAAAAACAAAAGAAAAAAATAATTTATGTAATAAATAAGTCAGACTTAGTAAAACCTTCAAAATTAAGTGAAATAAAAAATAATTTCTTTCCTTATGCAATTGTTTCATGTTCCAAAAGAAATGGAATAAAGGAATTAAGAAATTTAATAAAAAAACTTTCAAAGCAAATAGAAAGAAGAGAGATGAGAGAAATAAAAAAAGATAAAGTTGTAATGGGTACTGATAACCGAATAAAAGTTGGAGTTATTGGTTACCCTAACGCGGGAAAAAGTTCTTTAATTAATATTCTTGCGGGAAAGTCCGGTGCGGGAGTAGGTTCTGAAGCCGGATTCACAAAAAATGTTCAAAAAATAAAACTCTCAGAAGGAATAGTTTTAATTGATTCACCCGGAGTAATCCCTGAAGACCAATATTCAATGAGTGACAAAAAGAAGATTTCTGAAAGTGCAATTTTTGGAGGAAAAAGTTACACTCAAATAAAAGACCCTGAATTTGCAGTTAATGAATTGTTTAACACTCAAAAAGAACTTCTTGAAAAACATTATAAAATTAAGGTGGAAGATTCAGACGAATTAATTGAAAAAGTGGGAGAAAAGAAAGGGATGATGAAAAAAGGTGGAGAAGTGAATACTGACCAAACTTCAAGAGAAATTTTAAGAGCGTGGCAAAAGGCTGAAATTCGTTGAGTATTTAGGTTCATCTGGATTTATATCTTCTTCATACAAGGGAAGATAATTTTTCAAAAATTCTAAATGAAGAGTATGAAAAAAAGTTTCATCCCTTTTGGGAAGTTTAACTGGAACAAATTCCCCTTCTTCAATTAAAACTTCCAAAACTTTTATTGTGGGAGGGTCTTTCATCATAAGAGTATGTTCATAATAATTATTAAAATTAGATTGCTGTTCTTTTGTTGGAAAAAAAGTTGAATTAATTCCATCAAAAATAAAATCATGAAGATAAACTTCTGTTTCATATGAAAGAGGAGCCTTAAATTTTCCTTTTTTTTGATAATTTTTTTTTGATTTCACTTTAATTCTCCTTTTTCCCTCAAAAAATTTATATTTGGGGCAACATCTTCTTTATTTAGACTATCAATTTTAACCCAACAAATCTTGTGACCAAAATGTTCAAATGAATTAAAATTATTTTTAAAATTTTCAATTTCTCCCATGAAATGATAAAGAAAAATATTCATTTTTTCACTTGTCTGAGGTTTTTTACTTAATTTTAAAGTTGGCAATTTACTAATAATTTTTCCCTTGAATCCTGCTTCTTCTTTCAATTCTCTAATTGCACAATTTTCCAAACTTTCTCCAAATTTGACTTTTCCACCGGGAATTTTGAAAAAATTATCCTTTCCATCATTTGAAACTAAAAGTTTTCCATCTTTAACAATCACCAAACCAGAAGCAACAATTTTATCCATTTCTTTAGCCACATCAAATAAAGTGAAAAATCCTATTTAAAATTAGATATTCTTAACCATATAAGTTCCTTCTAAATTGTAACCTAATTTTTTATAATACTCTCTAACTCCAACTCCAGAAATGACTGCAAGCTTTTTGTAACCTGCATCTTTAGCAATTTTTTCCGCTTCCTTCATTAAAAGTTTTCCGAATCCCATATGCTGAGAATTAATTCCTTTTTCATGTAAATTAAGTGCTTGCCCATAGACATGAAGTTCACGAACAATTGCACAATCCCATAATTCTTCCAAAAAAGTTTCATTAGGAAACCTTAACCTTAAAAGTCCAAACAAAACATCATCTGAATTAACAATTTCAAAAAAGAATTCTTTACCTTGAGAAGAATCGTATTCAATTGTTTTTAGTTTAGTATCAAGTTTTAAATCTTCTTTATTGAAACCAATTTCTCTTATTCTTATTTCTTTTATTGAATTGTTCTTCTCTTTTCTTAGTTCATCCTCAACTTCCTTTCTTATGGAAGTTGAAGCGGCATGACTCAACATTTTTTCTTTTGGAATTTCCCTCATAACCCTCATAACTCTACAATAATCTGGAATAATTCTCATCATACGAGTTAAAACTTCCCTTATTTCAGAATCTGTATAAGTTTTGTAATTAATTCTTTTATACATTTTAGCTAAGGGGGAATCTTCAACAATCTGACAAGGGTAAATCTTTAATTGGTCTGGCCTAAAACTTTCATCTTCAAAAACTAACTTAAACTTTTCAATATCTTTTTCAACATTTGAATATGGAAGCCCAGGCATAATGTGATATCCTAACTTAAACCCTGCATCTTTCAACCTTTGTGAAGAATCAATAACATCTTTTATTTTGTGCCCTCTTGCAGTTTTTTTATAAATCTCATCATCTAAAATTTGAATTCCAATTTCAACACGAGTTGCACCAAATTCCCTCATTCTTTTTATTTCTTCAACTGAGCAGTTGTCAGGCCTGTTCTCAATACACATTGCAACAATTCTGTGTTCCGCAGTCTCATTTATTTTTTGAGCCTCAGAAAGGGTCTTAGACTCTTTTCCATTCAAAATATCAAAACATCCTTTTATGTAATCATACTGGTAATCAAGGTCATACTGTAAAAAAGTTCCTCCAATGATAATAAGTTCAATTTTATCAGTTGGATGGCCCATATTTATCAAAGCGTTAAGACGAGATTCGACCTGTTTTCGAACATCAAACTTTAACTGAAGTGCCCTCATAACTGCCGGACTTTTGTCTGTATAACTCTGTGGAACAAAGTCTCCACCAGGGCAATAGATGCAAGTTCCATGATTACACTTACGTGGTTTTAAAACAACAGTTAGAGGGGTTACTCCTGACTTTGACCTAACTGGTTTCTTTATTCCATTCTCTAGTTTGTGGTTTGACATATATTTTCAAGAAGATATTTATTTTTAAAATGTATTGATTGATTAAAACCATAAAAAAAGATGAACTTGTAGAAAAAGTTAAAAAAATTTCAAACCACTTAAAAAAAGAAAAGTTAATTGATGTAGCTTACAAAGTTGTAGAAGACTATGGAAAAGGAAGAATAACTCCCCACTCTTTCCATACACACCACCACTTTAAACTAGAAACCAACAAATTTAAAATTGAATTGGATGACAAGTACAATCAAATGGGCTCAGGAGATTTAAATATTTTTTATGAAAACAAACTGGTACTAGAATTAAGAAGAAGTTACTTTGAAAAAGATTCTACCAATTCAATAGTAGAAAATTGGGAAGTTGTTAAATATTACAAGGGAATGTGGGAAAAAGAAATTAAAAATCTTCCAAAAAAAATGGAAGAAAAAAATAAGAGATGAAGAAGAAAGAAATGAGAAAATTAGAAATCCCAAAATCCCAAAAGATGTTTTGTTAAGTATGAAATCCAGGTATGATTTAGATTGAATTTATTCTTATTTCAACAAACATTTTTTAATCCCCATTGCCAAATAAAATTATGGAAAACCAAGAAAAACTTTGGGATAAAATTGCTCCAGAGTGGAATGAATACAAACAAAAACCTTCAGAAAATGCTATTGAATTTTTGAAAAAAACAAAAGGGAATATTCTTGATTTGGGTTCAGGTTCAGGTAGACACTTAACTAAAATAAAAAATGGAAAAATGTTCTTACAAGATTTTTCAGAAGAAATGTTAAATTTAGCAAAAAAGAAAGCAAAATTAAAAAAAATAGAAGCTAAATACCTAAAAAGTCCATTAAACAAAATTCCAAAACCGGACAAATTTTTTGATTATGCAATTTGTGTTTCAGCAATTCATTGTGTTGAAACCGCAGAAGAAAGGTTAGACTCAATCAAAGAACTTTATCGAGTTCTTAAGAAAGGGGGGGAAGCTTATGTTGGAGTTTGGAATGCAAAGTCAAAAAGATTTATGGATAAGTCAAAAGAAAAAATGGTTGGATGGGGAGACTTAGGAAAAAGGTACTACTATTTGTACTATGAAGAAGAAATCCATAAACTGTTCAAAGAGATAGGTTTTGAAATTGTCTCAACCCAAAACTCTGAAATGATGATTAATTTTATTGCGAGAAAAATATAACTTTTTATAGATTAAAACCATCAAAATAACATGAAACACTATTACTCTAAAAGCTATATTGAAGAAAGAAAAATTGAACCTGCTAATGCCTTGATTGTTTTCTTACTTGGACTTGCCTCAGGACTTTTTATTTTGGGTGCGGCAGGCTCGTTTGGAATGAGTAAACCAATAGAACAAAATCTTCTTTTAATTGTGGGAGTAGTCTATTCTATTGCAGTAATTGCATTTTTATACCCTAGAAAAAAAAGGACTCACCTTCACACTCCAGATCCAGAAATAATAGAAAAAGAAACCTTTGTGGACAGACCTGTTTTAAAAGAAGTAATTAAATATAAAGACCGACCTGTTGAAAAAATAATAATAAAAGAAGTTGAAAAACCAGTAATAAAAGAAACTATTCTTGAAAAAAAAGAAGTGAAAGAAAAAAAATCTAAATACATGGGTTCAACTTACAATGAAAAATATCACTTAAGAACTTGTAGATTTTCTGGAGCAATAAAACCCAAATACCTTGTTGAAGAAAATGACCTCCAATATTTCAAATTAAGAGGATACGCTCCTTGCAAAGTTTGCCATCCTGAGAGAAATTAATTTTTCTTAAACTTCTCTTTAAAACCTTCTATTACTTCTTTGTGAAAAATATATTTTTTCCCATCAAAGTCTAATGCCTCCCAACAAACCAAGTCATCCAAATATCTTCCCAAAAAATCTTTTTCTTCATTCAAAATTTTCCCATATTTTTTTTCAATTTTGTTAAAAATTCCTTCCTTGCTAATTCCCAATGGATTACTCACATCAATTTCTCCCAAATAAAAAGGAATGTAATAATCTTTTATTTTAATTCCTAAATCTTTTTCCATCACTAGAACAAAAAAATTTGGTTTATAAGGTTTGTTAGTAATTTATTCTTTCTTGCCTTTTCCTTTAACAATCTTCATCATGTCAAAGAAACTTTTCTTCTCAAAATCAATTATTTTATTTTCTTCTATAGAAATATTCACTTTTATTAATCCCAAATTATTCAAAAATCCTGTTACAATCAAAAAATCTTTTCCATTTGACCTTTGTAGACTAAAAAGAAGTTTTTGGATTCTTCCATTAATCTTTTCTTCGGTCATCTTATCCATTATCATTTTTTCAAAATCTTCAAGGTTAAAAGTATGTTCAACTGAAACTTTTTCAAAAGGTTTAGTTTCAAAATTTTCAACAGGCATAAATTCAACTTTTCCGTCAACTCTAAAAGAATTCATCTTTTTTTCAGAAGGCAACCAAAAGTCAAAGTGAATTTTGTTTTCCTTCCCAGAATGTTCTCGGTCAAGAATAAATAAACAGCTACATAAATATGCCTTCGGATTCTTTTTTATGAATTTTTTATATTCATCAGAATCAACTAACTTTTCATAAAAAAATTGGAAGTTCATAAAAAATCTAATTTGGAGAAGTTTATAAAATTATTTCAAACTCTTAAAATCAACTTCTTCACTAAGTAATCCATTAAGAATTTCTTTTAACTCACTAATTTTAACCCTTTTCTGTTTTTCACTATCTCTGTCACGAAGAGTAACTGCCTTATCCTTAATCGAATCATAATCAATAGTAATTGCATAAGGGGTTCCCGCCCCTGCACTTCTCAAATACCTTTTTCCAATACTTCCCGAGATGTCATAATCAACTACAAAGTTTTTTTCTAAATCTTGTTTTATTTTTTCAGATAAACTGAGAAGTTCTTCTTTTTTCATTAATGGAAAAACTGAAACATCAATTGGGCTTATGTGATAAGGAATCTTGAAAGTTGTTTTCCCTTCTCCCTCTCCTTTCTTTTCATAAAACAAATCAATTAAAGCATAAGTTGGTCTATCACTTCCAAAAGCAATTTCTAAAACATGAGGAACAAATTTTTCTCCATTTTCACGCACAGCTTCCAACTTTATTCCGGAAGCTTCTGCATGTTTTTTCAAATCATAATCAGTTCTATCATGAACTCCACAAACTTCAACCCACCCATAATTATTCAATTTAATTTCGATATCCCAAGCGTCATCAGCATAAAATGCCTTTTCATCTTGATGATGTTGTCTTAACCTAATTTTCTCAGAGGGTATTCCAAAATTTCTAAATTGAGTATAAGCAAGCCATATACACCACCCATAAACTTCACTTTTAATCAATTTCTTTTTCAAAGCTTCCTCAACAGAAATTAATTTTTCCTTATGCTCTCCTTTTTTCTGTTCACTTTCAGGCCAAAATGGAAGTTTTTCCCCTTTGATTTCTTTATATCCTTCCCAACTATTTTTTTCCTTAGGGTCAACAAAAACTTGTCCTTCAGCTTGGGTAAACTCACGTCCTCTTAAAACATTTTGACGAGGAGAAATTTCATTTCGATATGCCTTTCCTATTTGAAAAACTCCAAATGGAAGTTTTTTTCTAAAATAATTGTAATAACGTAAAAAGGGTAAATAGGTCCCAGTTGCAGTCTCTGGACGTAATGACGCTTCTTTTCCACCCACAATTGTTCCGAGCATTAAATTTTGCTTTTCAATTTTCTCAACAAAATCTCCCTTACAAGTGGGGCATTTTATTTTATTCTTTTTTATAAAATCAAGTATCTCTTTTTCGCTAAATGAATCTGCAGGAACATCATGATTTTCTTCAATTAATTTGTCTGCCCTAAAAACTGCAGAACATTTTTTACATTTGATTGTTCTGTCTTTAAAGGTCTCTAAATGTCCTGAAGCTTTCCAAACTTCATTAGGTAAAACTGTTGGTCCTTCAATTTCTCTAAATCCATTTTGATTGAAAGTTTGACGAATAGAACTTTCAACTTTATTTTTTAATAATTTCCCGAGTGGACCATAAGTGTAAAAACCAGCAAGTCCCCCATAAATTTCTGGACTAGGACCCCAAATTAACCCTGCTTCTTGCACAAATGAAGAAAATTCTTTCAAGTCTTTTTCACTTTTTTTAATCATTCCCGAGAAAAGAAGACATATTATTTAAGGGTTTTGGGATTGCTTTCTTTGTAATCCATTTCACTCATTTCAATAAGAAGTTTCATTTGTAAATTATCTTTACAAGGTTTGCAATAAGGATAAGATGGAATATCTGGGTCAATACAAGGCCAAAAAACTTCTCCTGGAACTTTTTTGTCTTTCCTGTAACATTCTACACAATAATAATCTTTTGCAAAAACTTGATTATCTTAATGAGCAATCTTATCAATTCCCCAAACTCCAAGTTTTTTCTCAAGTTTTTCGTTTGTCATTTCCTATTTCCTATCAATAATTTCTTTTTTCACCTTAGAAATAAACTTTGAAATCTTAACTCCATGCTCTAAGCTTCCATCCCGAGAACGAACACTTAATGTTTTTCCTTCTTCTTCCTTATCTCCAATTGTTACAGTATAAAAAACTCTTTCAAGCTGAGCATTTCTTACTTTCTTTCCTAAGCTTTCATTTGTTTTGTCAACTTCTACTCTAAACCCTTCTTTCACAAACTTTTCTTTTAACTTTTCTGAAAATTTATTATTTCCTTCATTCATCGGTAAAATTCTAACTTGAACTGGACTAAGCCAAAGAGGAAATTTACCTGAGTAGTGTTCAGTTATTATTCCAATAAACCTTTCAATTGAACCATAAATTACCCTATGAAGCATAATTGGTCTCTTTTCATTCCCTTCTTCATCAATATAAGTTAAATTAAACCTTTCAGGAAGAGCAAAATCAAGTTGGATGGTTGATGCTTGCCAAGTCCTACCCATTGAATCTTTAAGATGAAAATCTATCTTTGGACCATAAAAAGCTCCATCTCCTTCATTAATTTTATATTTAATTTTTTTTTCATTTAAAGCTTTTTCAAGTAATTTTTCGGCAGTGTCCCAATCTTTATCTGAACCAATTCTTTTTTCTGGTCTTGTTGAAAGTTCCACATGATCAAACTCTAAATTAAACTTTTTATAAAATTCTTTAATCATATCCATAATTCCAAAAATTTCTTCCTTAACCTGTTTCTCATTTGCACAAAATAGATGAGCATCATCTTGAGTAAATTGAATTACCCTGAACAAACCCGAAAGAACTCCTGAGAGTTCAACTCTGTGAACAATTCCTAACTCTCCAACCCTCAAAGGAAGGTCTTTGTAAGACTTAGGTTCTGTGTTATATACTAACATTCCTCCAGGACAGTTCATTGGTTTTGCTAAAAAAGGCCTTTTTTCATAATGAGTCAAAAAATTGTTTTCTTTATATTTATCCCAATGACCAGAAACCTTCCAAAGTTTACTATCCATAATTTGGGGTGTTGAAATTTCTTGATAATTTTCCCTTCTATGAATTTCTCTCCAATAATTTATCAATTCATTCTTTACTGCTAAACCTTTGTCATGCCAAAAGACCATTCCGGGAGCAACTGGACTAAAACTCCAAAGATTCATTTTTTTACCCAAAATTCTGTGGTCATTGTCTTCCAACTTGGAAGTATCTAATTTTGATTTGCTTATCTCTTTGAGAAGTTTTTTTACTTCTTCAAGATCCAACTCTTTTTCTTTTTCTTCATTTCCTTTTACAACAATTTCCCTACTTAATTCACTTAAAGGGTGACCCTTAACTTTTAATTCAAAACTTTTGTAATATCCAAAAGGAGCACGAGAAACTTCATAACCTTCTTTAGATAATTTTTCATCAGCATTTTCTAGAATAGATACAGCCTCTTTAGGAGAACCCAAGTTACTTGATAAATGAGCATAGGGATAAAGAACAATTTTTTTAGTTCCAACACTCTGAGCAATTTCTTTTATATTCTTAAGGTAATCTTCTAAAATATTCAAATTGTCTCCTTTCTCAACAGCAGTTAAGACAACAAGTGCCTCTTCGACTTTTTTCTTTGAAATTTCTTTTGGAGACAAATCTTCCATACTTTTTAGAGCTTTTTTCAAACCTTTCCATTCAATATAATCCACATGTAAACAAAGTATCTTCATAGCCAGATTAGCAAATTAGATTTTATAAAATTATAGAAATACAAAAAAAGTGAAAAAAATGAAAAAATATTATTTGTAATGCACAAACTTTATAAATCGACTATATTACAACATATCACCAATGAAAAAAAAGGTGGATCATGAAAAAAAGATTATTAACTCTACTAGTAACAGGAACTTTACTTCAAAGCAACATAGGGGAATCCCTTCCTTATTCTAAAGAATATTCAAAAGATTCTAAAATAGAAAATAAAATTGAAATATTTAATTCTAAAAAAGTTTATGAAAATAAACCCTTAAGTAAAAATGAAGTAAATGAAATTTTATCTGAAATAGAAATTTCTAATAAATACTTTCCAAAAAAAACTCTTGAAAAAATGACTTTGAAAGAGTCTTCTAGAAACCCTTGGAAGATTAATGAAAAATCAAAAGCAAAAGGAATCCTACAAATAAAAAAAGAAACATGGAAAGAAATTAACCCTGAAGTCCCCTATAAAACAAATTGGTATAATCCTAAACAAAATATCCAAACTGGAATAAAATATCTAAATTGGTTAAAAAATGCTATCTCTAAGAACAACCCCAAATGGGAAACAATTTCTCACGAAGAAAAAAAGGGACAAATAATTGTGGGATATAATTGGGGATATGGAAATTTGATGAAAAGTGGATGGAATCCAGAAAAATTTCCAAAAGAAACAAGAGATTACATTAAATTTGTTTTGGGGGAAATGGGAAGAAAGGATATTTAAAGAGTCATTACTTAATAATAACAATATGAAAAAAACAATAATTAATTTGCTTCTGCTTGGAACACTTGCTCTTCCAATAAATAATCTAGTTGGAAACTTTGAAAAGAATATAACTCACAACAAACCCAATTATACTCTTTTTCTAGATGCAGAAAAAACAGAAATGCAAAGAATGTCTAAAGAAAATTTAAATCAAATATTTCAAAACTTTAAAAAACAAAATCTTGAAGACAGAATTATTTATGAGGGGGGATGAAAATAAAGTTAGTTAATGAAAACAAAGAAATAAAAATTCCAAGCTGGAAAAGGTTAGGTGTTGAGGGGGAAGATATGTGTTCCCAATATGCAAGAAAACTTGCTTCAAGATTAGGATATAATCTAAATATTTGGGGGGAAACTTGGAACCTTTACAAAAACAATCCTTGGGTTCCATTCTCTGAAGATAGTCTCAAAAGAGGATATCTTGTTACTCTTTTTAATCCTACAAGTAAATATAATAAAAAAGGACGTAAAGAAACTCACACTGCAGTTTATTTGGGAAAAGATGAACAAGGAAAAATGTATATTGCCGAACAAAGAGGAAATAAAACAAAAATATCCACAACTGAAGAGATAAAAAAAGATGGAATGACTCCTGTAAGGATAATCAAAACTGAAAAAAAATCACTCTAACTTAATTTTAGAATTAACAATAATTGAAGATTTTTCATTTACAAATAAAGGATCTATTTCTATTTCTTGAATATGGGAATTTTCATTAATAAATTTGCAAAGTTTAAGAACAAATTCTTCAAAATTTTTTTTAGATCTAGAAGAAATAGTTTTTGGAAATTTTACCTCTTTAACCATCTTATTCAACTTTTTCTTATTTATCGGAAACAATTTAAAACTAATTCCTTTTTGATTTTCTTCATTAGTTCCTAAGTAACCAAAAGTTAAGGAAGGCTTAGAAGAAGAATTTCTTTTAACTAAAACAAAAAATTCCTTTCCATTAATTTTTTTCTTGAGAATAATTCCCCTAAATCCCTTACATTTTTTTAAATGTTTAAAATCTATTAACGCTCCAGTATAAGTTTTTAAGTTAGATACTAATTTTTCTGAAGTTTTGCTCGGGAGATTTCTTCCTGAAACCTTCATAATTGAATCAATCCCCACTTTTCTTAAAGAGTTTTTTAATCCAAAACGTGTTAAGAAGAAAATTCTTTCAACAACTTCAAAACCCCCTCTTTCCAACAAATTAAGCGAATCCTTTTCTGACAACTCCTTCATCAAAATCCCTAAGAAGTTTATTTATATATACTTTTCGAAATATATATTCCACAAGATATTTTGCAATTAAAGCCAAAAAAACAGCCCGAAACCTTTAAAAATAAATTTTTCATCCCAGTCCTATGAAAAGAAGTTCAAGACGTTGGAAAAAGAAAAATCAAATGCGTTGGAAATGGCAAAGAAAAAGACTCAGAAAGGAAAAACATAAGCGTAAGCTAAGAAGAGAAAGGTCTAAATAAAAATAGTCTTCTAAGTGTAACAATTCTTAAAAATAAGGTAAAAGTTTAATTTTATGGAAAATGATTTTAATCCTGAGAAAGCAGCTAAATTATTTGGCGAATATGCAAGACTTTTTAAAAAAATTGAAGGAAAGAAATATTAATGAAATAGGAAGTAACCCAGATTATATAAAATTTCTAAATGCGCAAGAATACTTAAAAAGCTTAAATGGAAAACAAATTCTTGAAATGGCAGAATATTATGAAGAAATTTATAATGGAGATGACATAAACAATTCTTTTATTTGTAGAGAATTGAAAAATAGTTATAAAAATTTGAAAGAAAAAAATGAAAAATTAAATGAAGAAAATTTTAAATTAAAGATTAATTTAAAATCCAAATTAGAAAAAATTATTGAGCCTATAAGGAAATAATTGAGATTTTAAAAGAGATTTAACTTTAATTTTATAGATTATTTTGAATCAATATTCTTAAAAACGATTTTTTCTTAAGGTGTTTTAATGGACTCAGAAAAAGAGGAATTTTGGTGGGGAATTTATGATAATTATGGTTCTTCAAAACCCCTAGAAAAAAGTCTAATTGGGACAGTATTTACAAATAAAGACGATGCAGAAAGAATCTATGTTCGAGTTTATTCTGGAAAAGTAAGAATTATAAAAAGAGACCCTAAGGAAATGAATTATAAAATAGAAAAAGAAGAAAAAATTTTGGGGTATTTAGAAAATAATCTTGAAGCATTTCAAATAATAAGGAGTTTGGAACATTTAGGAGAGATAAATGTTATGAAAAACCTTACTTATTTTGAAGTCAATAAAATAATTCCAGAAAATAAAAAATTAAAGAAAATTCCCTATGCCTCTTTTTTTCACAAAGACCATGCAAATAAATATCTAACCACCATAAAACCAAAAGCAATAATAAAACAAACTGAAATCATTCCTTCAAATTTAGACTCAAAAATAATTCTAGATGACAAAGAAATTGCATTCTTCTGCAAAAATGGAGAAGCAAAAAAATTTAATAAAAAATTTTTAGAAGGGGGAGCAATTTTAAAACAAGTTTTTAAAAAGTAAAAAAATGAATCAAAGAAGAAAACTAAAAAAGGGATTAATTACAAGAGAGGAAATCAAATTAGGAAAAAAAAGCAAGTTAGAAAAACTTTCAGAGAAAATCCTTACCTCTTTTTCTTCAAAAGATTCTGATGGGAAAATTTATGTTAATTTCTGTTCCTATTCAAGACACCCCGGAATAATTGGAGATGTAGTTTATGAACAAAGAAAGTGTTACCAATGCTTTCATTACCGAAAACTAAAGGAAGAATAAAAAGGAATAACTTAATCTTCCCTCTCAAATAACAAAGCAATCTTTATAAAAAAGGACTGGTTAAAATAAACATGGCAAATGATATCTGGACAGAAAAATATAGACCAAAAAATTATGATGAGGTTGTAGGACAAGATGAGATAGTCAAAAGAGTAAAGGCCTTAACTAACTCTATGAATATCCCCCACCTTCTTTTTGCAGGACCAGCAGGAACAGGAAAGTCTACTCTTGCATTAATAGTTGTAAAAGATTTATTTGGTGAAAATTGGAAAGAAAATTATCTAGAACTTAATGCAAGTGATGAGAGAGGAATAAATATTGTTCGTGAGAAAGTGAAAAATTTCGCAAGGACAAAATCCTTAGGTAGCGTTCCATTCAAAGTAATATTCCTTGATGAAGCTGATGCCCTAACTCCTGAAGCTCAGCAAGCATTAAGAAGAACCATGGAAAATTACGCTCAAACATGCCGTTTTGTTATGTCTTGCAACTATTCTTCAAAATTAATTGATCCGATTCAATCACGTTGTGCAACATTCCGGTTCAAATTACTTGAAAAAAAGGATGTGAAAAAAGTTCTCGAAAGAATTTCCAAAGAGGAAAAACTTGAAATTGATGAGGATTCAATAGAAGCTATTTATGAGGGAAGTGATGGAGATTGTAGACGTTCCGTGAATTTTTTACAATCAACTGCTGCTGTCTCTCCAAAAATATCAAAAGATTTAGTTAAAACAATCATCTCTGAAATAAAACCAAAAGATGTGAGAGTAGTATTAGACTATGCAATTTCGGGAGACTTTGAAAATGCAAAAGAAAAATTATTGAATTTAATGTTAAAAGAGTCTATTTCAGGGCAAGACATCATTAAATCAATTCAAAAAGAAATTTGGAATATGAGTATTGAACCGGAAATAAAAGTGAAATTAACCGAGAAAACAGGTGAAATAGAGTTTAGAATTGTTGAAGGTTCAGATCCTTTTATTCAACTCCAATCTCTAATTGCAAGTTTTGTTTTGGCCGGCCTTGGAAAATGAAATTAGAAGAAATTACTAAATGGAAAGAAATAATTAAATTCTTAGAAGAGAAAGGATTTTTTCATGATGAAAAAAATTGTGATGGAAGTTTACATTCCCATACTTGCAAAAATTGTGAATATTATTTTGAATTGGTAGATTATCAACAAGAAATTGCGAGAACTAAATACTCAAATTTAACCCCAATTCAAACTTGGAATAAATCATTTGGAGATATGAAAGTTTATCTTCAAAATAAAATTAAAATAAAATGAAAAACTGGACTGAAAAATATAGACCAAAAGAAATAAAACAAATAGTTGGACAAATTGAGCAAATAGACAAATTAAAAAGTTTTTTACTTAATTTCCCAAGTAAAAAGAAAGCAATAATTCTTAATGGTCCTCCTGGAATTGGGAAAACAACATTAGTTCATGCAATTTCAAATGAAACAAATTCAGAAATTTTTGAACTTAATGCTTCAGACTTGAGAAATAAATCTTCAATGAACTTAAAACTTAAACCCGTATTAGAGCAAAAACCTCTTTTTGAAAAAAACAAAATAATCTTAGTTGATGAAGTTGATGGAATTTCTGGAACCGATAGAGGAGGAGTTTCAGAATTAATTTCGTTAATTGAAAATTCAAAATATCCTATAATCTGCACTTCAAATGATGTTTGGATTCAAAAACTTTCTCCATTAAGAAAAAAGTGTGAAATAATTGAATTAGATGAGATTTCCCCGAGTGAAATAAAAGGAATTTTGAATTTAATTTTGAAAGAGGAAAAGAAAAAAGTAAATCTGGGAACAATAAATAACATTTCAATAAAATCTAATGGAGATTTAAGAAGTGCAATAAATGAACTTGAAACAATTTCAGAACTTGGAGAAAAAGAAGTGATTGAAATTTCTGAAAAAACAAAAAAAATTGATATTTTTCAAGCAATGAAGCACATTTTTCAAGATAAAGCAGACAACAGCATGATTTCAACTTTTGATAAACTTGATATGCACCTTGATGAAATTATTCTTTGGTTTGAAGAAAACATTCCAAAAGCCTATTCTGGAATTGAACTCATAAAAGCTTATGAAAGACTCTCTAAGGTAGATTTATTCAAAGGAAGAATATACAAACAACAATATTGGAGATTTTTAGTTTATGAAAATTTCTTTTTGAGTTATGGAATTTCTGAAGCAAAAGGAAATAATGAAAAAAAAGGATTTTACAAGTATAAAAAACCGGATAGAATTTTAAAAATTTGGTTAAACAATCAAAAACATGCAAAAAGAAAAACAATTGCAGCAAAAGTTGCAGCAAAAACACATACTGGACAAAAACGAATTTTGTCCGAATGGAACGAAATTAAAAATATTCTAAAAAATCCCGCAATCCAAAAACAACTCAAACTAGAAGTTGATGAAATAAGTTATATTATGAAATATTAATAATTAGTAAAATTATTAAAAAAAATAAATTTATAAGTTGAACTTTTTTCCTATTTTGATGAAAAATTCCTTATTTGCAATTATTGTAGAAAATCCAGAAGTTCCAAATAGCTCTGACTTCCTTAGAGGAGATAATCCAATTACCTCTAAAAGTATTGAAAATTCAAAGTCAATGATTAATGCACATATCTTTGATATGATTGATTTGGGACATCCATTAAGTTATCACCTAAAATATAGTGTTGTTCCCTGGTTTGGAAAAGATTTTGGAAATCCGGTTTATATTATACGAAAAAAAGAATTCTTTCTACAAAGAAGAGACCTCTGCAAATTAATAAATTTATCAAATAAAAAATATAAAAAGCCCTTTAGACAATAAAGAATATGGGATATGACATAATTATTGGAAGAAATGAGTCTGACAAAAAAAATTTTGGAAGTGAAGGACTAATTTATCTTGGTAAAGGTTATGTAAAGATGGGACAATATAATTCCTTATCAAACAAGATGTTTCTTGATGTTGCAAGAAGTCATGTAGTTCTTGTTGCAGGAAAAAGGGGTTCAGGAAAGTCTTATACTCTTGGAGTATTAACTGAAGAAATTTCTTCCTTACCAAAAGCAGTTTCACAAAATATTGCCTCACTTATTTTTGACACAATGGGAATTTATTGGACAATGAAATATGAAAATGAAAAAGATAAAGGATTACTTCAAGAATGGGGTTTGAAACCAAAAAATCTTCCAGTAAAGATTTTTGTTCCATTCGGGCACTATGATGAATTTTCAAAAAACGGAATTCCGGTAGATGAGTCTTTTGCACTTGACCCCATGGAACTTGAACCAGAAGATTGGATAATTACTTTTGGATTAAATTTAATCAACCCCGTTTCTGTTTTAATTGAAAGAACTTTGATTAATTTAAAAGAAAATGGAAAAAATTTTACAATTAAAAAAATAGTTGAAGAAATGGAAAAAGATAAAAAAAGTGAAAGAGAAACGATAAACGCCGCAGTTGGACTTTTTGAAGCTGCTGAAACATGGGGAATTTTTGCAAGAGAAAAAATGAAATCAACAAAAACAAAAGACTTGATTAAAGGGGGTTTGACTTCTGTCCTTGATTTAAGTTCATACAATTCTATTGGAGCTTTTAATGTTCGTGCATTAGTAATTAGTCTACTATCTAGGAAAATCTTTCAAGAAAGAATGAACTCAAGAAGAAATGAAGAAGTAAAATCTATTGCAAAAGGACTGGACTACTCTGGATTAACTGAAAAAAAAGAGAACCCCCTTGTTTGGATGTTTATTGATGAAGCACACGAATTTTTACCTAAAGATGAAAAAATAATTTCTACAGATGCGTTAATTCAAATATTAAGAGAAGGAAGGCAACCAGGAATCTCAATTGTTCTTGCAACCCAACAACCAGGAAAAATACATACTGATGTGATGACTCAGGCAGACATAGTTCTTGCACACAGAGTAACTTCAAAACCAGACGTTGAAGCATTAAATAATATGATGCAGAGTTATTTAACCGATACTATTCAAGGATATATGAATGACTTACCTTCTGTTAAAGGCTCAGCAATAATTCTTGATGACAACAGTGAAAGAATATATCCTATGAAAATGAGGCCTCGTTTCACATGGCATGGCGGACAAGCACCAAGTGCTGTCGCAGAAAAGAAGGAATTATAAAAAATATTCAAATGATAAGCAAAAGATTTCTTGAAGTAATAGAAATAATTTCAAAAAGTTTAGAAAATGAAAAAATTAAATGGGTTTTGATTGGAAGTTCAAATTTAGCATTACAAGGAGTAAAAATTAACCCAAAAGATATTGATATTTTGACAGATAAAAAAGGTGCTTACCAAATCAACAAATTATTAAAAAACTACAAAGTTAAGCCCGTTAAATTTGGACGTTCTGAAATTTTTGAGTCTTATTTGGGGGAATTTGAAATTAAAAATGTAAAAATTGAAATTATGGGAGATTTAAAAGAAAAAATAAATGATAAATGAACTAATCCATTAAAAAAATCGAATTACATTCATAAAATTAAAATTGGCAAAATTAATTTTCCAACTTATTCCTTAAAAAAAGAACTTGGGATATACCAAAAACTTGGAAGAAAAAAAGATAAACTTAAAATTAAAAAAATAAAGAATTTCTTGGTTGAAAATAATTCTATTTTACTGTAAACAATTTATCATCTTCAACTTGAAAAACATCAAGTCTAACTCCAGAATCAATCCAACCATGAGCATAATTTAATGCTGCAAAGGCATTTACAAAATCTTCTTTTTTTTCGAAGTGATGAGCGTCAGAGATATAATTTCCTGCCATCTCAATTATTTCTTTTGCTTCTTTTTCTTTTCCTTTAATTATATTTTTTTTGATAATTTCTAGGGCACTCTCACTAACTCCAAAATATTTATCCAATTTTTCTTTTGTTATCTTGTCTTGTTTCATTTTAATTCTTAACCTCAAAGTCAATTCTAATTCTTGCTTTATATGGGGCAATTTCTCCAGCATTTTTAACCTTTGTAATTTTTATTTTTCTTTTGTTTTTTCTTGCCACTTCTTCAACCATATCTACTTTTTTATTTATCTCTTCAATTTTACAAAAATCATAATAATAAATTCTAGTTCCTTTTTTAGATAAACTTAATGCTTCACTTAAAAAAGAATCCTTCAATTGAGGGCGAGGCATAACAATTACATCAAACTTTTTTCTTTTTGATTTTAATTTCAAAGCAACTTTTTTGAAGTCTCCGGAAATAATTTCAACTTTCTCTTTAAGTTTATTTCGAACAACATTTTCTTCCCCATATTTGTTTGCCTTCCGATTTAATTCATTTGAATAAACTTTTTTTGCCAAAGAATTTTTTGCAATAACAATTGAAAATGGAGCAACACCTGCAAACCCTACAAAAACCTCTTCATTTTTTTTAATCAAATTTGAAATTTCTTTTCTTTCATTTGAAAGACGTGGAGAAAAATAAGTTTCATCAATGTTAAACCTAAAAATGCATCCATTTTCTTTATACAACACTTCTTTAGTTTTTACTCCCCCTAAAACTTTAGTCTCCTGTTTTCTAAGTCTTCCCTTAAAATTACCTGATTTTTCCAAAACTGTTGTTACACTTTTATTTTTAGATAAAATTTCTTTTGCAAATTTGAGTTTTTCTTGTTTTTTTACATCTTTTGAAAAGTTTACAATTACAATATTTCCCATTACACTAAATGCTCTTTGATTCATAAAAAAGTTAAGAAAAGTCATTTAAAATATCTTTCTAAATAAAAATAAAAATATTTTGTACCACAATAATCTTTAATAAATCCAAAATAAAACTATAATTTATGGATTTAGTAATTAGTGTTCTTCTGGAAGTAGCTTTTTTAGAATTTCTTATACTTGTTTTACTTTTTGTAATTGCAAAAAAACCACTTGAAGAGGAAAGAAAAAATGAATTTATAATCAAAGTTGAAGAAAAAAAAGAGCCAAAAAGACATTTTGAAGAGCCAAAATTTATTAGAAAAGAATCTAAAATTAAAAAACAAAAAACTGCTCAATTTGAAAGATTTCTTATTCTTTTAATTCCTCTTTTAGTTTTAACATATATCTTGTTCTCCAAATATACTGGAATTCAGATAAGCATTCTTACAATTATCCTAATTATCTTTGGAATACTTTTAATTTCAATTTTAATCTTCTTTGAACTAAATAAAAAATACTCTTAGTAGAGATATATTTATATAAACAAATCTCTTAATTTCCGTATGAAAAGGGGTTTTATCTTAACATTTTTATCCGTTCTTAGTCTGAGTTTTGTTTCTGCTGCAGGATATAGTAGCTTTGGTTTTAGTGGACTATTTTCAGAATTCAATATTTCAATGTACCTTAACGCTCTTCTTTTTATAACAATCTTTGCAGTTATTTTTTTTATACTTAAAAAAAGTCCATTCAGAGAAAATGCCGCCGTTTGTTGGATAATTTCTCTTTGTGTTTCTGCATTTTCTATTTATGGAATTCTTTCTTCAGGATTTTCTTTTGAAGAATTATTATATTCCCTCGGATTGAATTCTGACATTCTTCCCACACTTCTTGCCATGGTTGGAGTGGTAATTGTAATTTTTTTAATACTTAAATTTGGATTTAGAAAATTTCTTGTAATAATTTTTACCTTAATTGGAACACTTCTTATTGCTCTTTCACTTTTTGGGGTAATTTATCAAAAAGCTGCAGGAATAATAATTGGAGCAATTCTTTTAATTCTAGCTTTAGTTTTAAAAAAAAAGGATTCTGGAAGGTTTCACATTAAGCTTCCGGGAATAAAATTCCGTGGAGGAGCAAGAATGTTAATTTATGCTGAAGGAAAAAGATATACTTCCCCTATATTTAGAACAATTCCCATGACTATTCAAGTAAATCGTGGAAGTCGTATTGCAGTTGAGAATGATGGAGATAAACCTTTAATCTGGTTAATAAAAACTAGATGGGGATTAAGAGCTTCCCCTACAAGAGGAATCGTTGAACCTGGAAATGCTAATGAAATAAAGATTTATTCTGATTCAAGTACTGGAACAAAACAAGCATTGGTTGTTGGAAAGTCTCAAGGAAGTTTTTCAAAACAAAGAGCAAGGTTATCAATTAATGCCTATCCTCAAAATAGCACCCCTCCAAGTTTTCCGGGTCCAAAAGGACCCCCTAGAGGGCCGTCAGGAGCTGCAAGGTTCGATTTAGTAGTTGGAAATAAAAGTTATTCGAATCCAGATGGAACATTAAATTCAGTAAACCTTGGAAATTCAAATCAATTGAGAATTGTAATAAAAAATGGTGGAACAGGAGGAACACTTAGTTGGAAAGCAGCAGTAAGTAAGGGAATGAAAATAAGTAGGTCTTCAGGAGGATTAAAAGCAGGAAAGTCTGATGAAATAAATGTTGAGATTTTGAATCGTTCTACCCCTAACCAAAGAGTAACTATTTTTGCTAAAAGAGGTGCAGATAAAGGAGCAAGAGATTTAATAAGAAAAGCGATAAGTAAAGTAAGAATTCCAATTGAATAAAATAATTTAAAAAAGGTTATTTTTTAGGAACTAATTTTTTAACATCTTCAAGAATATCTTTTCTTCCCCTTCCTTCACCATATCTAGAAAAGGTGTCTTTACCAAGTTGATAGGTCATTGAAACATCAAAAGGCAATTCAATTAATGAATCATAATTTCCATTACAAACTGAAAAAAAACCAGCAATAGATTTTATTCCAAAAACACCCATTCCCACAACTTTTGCTAAGCCAGTAAAAGCGCTATTTTTAAGTTTAGGGGAAAGTTCACTAGCAAGATCTAAACCCCCATAAAAAAGACCCCCATAAAGGTTTCCAGGGTTTCCAAGTGCTTCCTTAAATGGCTTCACTAAATTAATGATTGGATTAGCCAATACATTGGATCCATAAGTAATTATTTTTTCCCTATCCATAAAAAAAAGTTGTCTTCCAAAGTTTATAAACCTTTCTAAATGTTATCCCTTAGGAGTGACACCCTATAAAATTAAAACCATTTGTTCAGACTTTTTTGATCTTTAGAAACTTTAAGTTTGTTTAATTTTTCCATTTGGTTGTTAATTCTCTCTTCACTGAATCCATGTCTTTCAACTAAAATTTCTTTTACTTTTTCAGAATCTGCAATTGGAAATTCAATTTCAAAATCTTTTGTTTTTGGGGCACGAAATAAACTAAATATTACTTTCCAATCAAATTTATCCTCTTCTGAAAGCTCATCAATTTTATCTTTAACAGATTCAAAAATTTCCTCTGGAGTTTTAAACTCTTGAACTATTTTTAGAGCTTTTTTTTGTCCAATCCTTGGAATACCCTTAGGATTGTAATCTGTTCCAACCATAATTGCAAGACAAATAAACTGATCTAAATCAATTTTAAGTTCATCTAAAACTTCTGAAAGAATAATCTTTTCCGCTTTAACCTCAACATAACCTGAAGGAGTTTTCTTTTTTCTTGACACAGTTAAATTTCTAATTAAAATGGGAGCTCCAAAAATAAGTGAATCATAATCTTGACTGACTGTTGCATAAATTCCAACTTTCCTTGAAAGATATGCAGCTTGAGACTCTCCTTCACTAGGTGCTTGAATAACACAAATTCCAAGAGCATTGAGAAGTTCTTTTGACTCTTCAATCATCTTGTCATCAAGACGAATCAACTGGGAGGAATACCTTTTCATAACTTCTAAATTTTCTTCGTCCCTTGCATCCTCATACTTCTCTTTAGCAATGTCTCTTGCCCCCTCTCTTTTTTTATGAATTTTTCCTTTTAATAAAGGAGGTTCACCATCAAACACATAAACTAATTTGAGTCCATCCTTCAAAAGAGAACAATTTCTATAAAAGATTCCGGAAAGGTGTGATGTAATTTCTCCTTTTTCATCCTGCAAAGGAGTTCCATCAGCCTGACGAATAGTGGACAAAAATTGGTAAAGAGTATTAAATGCATCTACACAAACAGTTTTCCCTTTAAGCTCAGTTATATCAAGTTCTTTTCTTGAAATAATTTCACGAATATTTAATCCCATAAAAAAACAAAAGAAACCCCAATTAAATATTTAACTTTTTTTAATTGTCAAATTTTTCACTTAAATTTTTACCCTTATTGTAATAACTTAAAAAAGCCTTTCCAATCTCATAATCTTTACAATGAGGCAATTCTCTCTCAACCCCACCTTTTATTTTTAATTTGAAAACTCCAAGATAATTTTCCAGTTGTTTAACTTTTCCAGCAGGGTCATTAAAGATGTTTTTTGGATTAACTTTCAGATTATTCATTGCTTTATAAAATTTAATATATTTCAAATCTTCTTTATTTAATTCATTATTTTCTTGATTATCTTTACTGAATTTGGGGGAGTTCTTCCTAGAAAGAATAATGTTTGCTAATGTATGTCCTGGATCAATATGGGAAGTTGAATTCTCAAACCAATCTTCAGGAACGCTTCCATAGTCTTCTTCATCCATATATTTATTACTAAACAGTGATATATAAATCTTACTGTTTTTCCTTTTTACCCACTTAAACTTATAAAACTTTATTCTTTTAAAAGAATAATGGAAACACAATTTATCCCAATTGATTATGATTATTTTGATTTTGAAGGAAAAAATTATTCAAAGATATTTGGAAGAGATAAAGAAGGAAGAAGAATATGTGTTATTGATTCTTTCGAACCTTATTTCTGGGCAATTTTAAAAGAAAATTTGAATAGCAAAAAAATTGGAGAGATAATTAATTATGTAAAAACTATTTCTCTTGATGTCAATGGAAGAAAAACTCAAGTTGAAAAAGTTGAGTTAAAAAGTAAAAAATTTATGGGAAAAAATGTGAAAGCTCTTAAAATTTATGGGACAAACTATAAAGATTTACACGAAATTGCAAATCAATTGGGAATTAAGGAAATCATCAAAAGGAGAGGATACGATTTAGGATTTACCACTTCCTATATAATTGAAAAAAATCTTCTTCCAATGACATGGTATAAAATTAAAGGAGAAGTTTTATCTAACTCAAACGAATTTGGAGGAATTGATAACATTATTGAAACTGATTTTGTAATAAAATTAGAGAAATCTGAAACACTAAAAGAAGAAAATTTTAAAAAAAGAGCTTTAGCCTATGACATTGAAACTGATTCATTAAAACCGGAAAAAGGGGAGATACTAATGATTTCCCTTTTTGGAGAAAATTTCAAAAAAGTTATAACTTGGAAAAAAAAGAAAACAAACAAAAATTATGTTGAATTTGTAAAAAATGAAAAAGAACTTTTAGAAAAGTTTGTGGAAGTCGTAAAAAAATATTCTCCAGATTTTTTAATTGGATACCACTCAGATAATTTTGATTTACCCTTCATAAAAACTAGATCAAAAATTTTGAGAATGCCATTAAACTTAGGTTTAGACTCAAGTGAACCAAAAATTTCAAGAGGAGTTTTGACAAGTGCAAGAATTTGTGGGATTACCCACATAGATTTATTGAAATTCATAAAAACAACCTATTCCCAATACATGCAATCCGAATCTATGTCTCTAAATGAAGTCTCTAAAGAATTCTTGGGGGATACTAAAAAAGAATTTGAATTAAAACATTCTTCAAAAATAAATGAAAAAGATTGGGATTTGTATTATGAATATAATCTCCATGATTCTTATTTAACTCTTGAACTTTTTGAAAAGTTTTGGCCTGACATTTTAGAATTTTCAAAAATAATAAAAGAACCAGTATATGAAATTTCAAGAAATGGATTGTCAAAGCAAATTGAGTCTTATATTTTACACAATTTAGACAAATTTGATGAAATTCCAGAAAAAAGGCCAGGAATCCCTGAAATTGAAGAAAGAAGAAAGAAAGGAAGTGTAGAAGGAGCATTTGTTTATGAGCCTAAACCTGGACTTTATGAAAATCTTGTGATGTTTGATTTTACTTCAATGCACACTTCAATAATAATTTCACACAATATCTCAAAAGGAACATTAACTGAGAACAAAAAAAACACCATTGAGTCTCCAGAGATTGTTATAAACAATAAAAATAAAAAATTTTATTTTTCAAAGGAACCAGGATTTTTTCCTGAACTCCTTAAGGAAATTTTTGAAAAAAGAAAAAAATATAAGGAAGAATACAAAAAAAGTCCAAACAAAATTACTAAAGCTAGAAGCAATGCTTTCAAACTTCTTTCAGCTTCAGCCCATGGATATGTTGGATTTTTTGGAGCAAGATATTATTCTTGGGAAGCTTCCTCAACCATTCTCGCATATGTTCGAAAATATAATATTGAAACAATCAAAAAAATAGAAAAAGAAGGACATAAAGTAATCTATGGGGATAGCATTTCTGGAAACTCAAAAATTTGGATAAAAGAGAAAGAAAAAATTAAAGAAACCAAAATAAAAGATTTATTTAATCAAATTAATCAAAAAAATTCCTCTGGAAAAGAATACTCCCTGCTAAAAAATATAAAAGTTTTAACAATAGACAAAAATGGAAAATCCATGTTTGAAAAGACCCCATATATTATGAGGCATAAAACAAATAAACAAATGTATAGAATCCATTTTACTAATAATTGGTCAATTGATGTAACTGAAGACCATTCACTCATCGGATATCAAGCAAACAAATTTAATCAATCAAAAAAAATAAATCCGTTAGAAAGGTTAATAGAAATAAAACCAATTGAAATAAAGAAAAAAACCAATTCATTAATCTCCATAAAAAAAATACCCCTAAAACAAACAAAATCAATTAATTATCCTAAAGAAGTTTATGAACTAATGGGAATTTTTGTGGGAGATGGTAGCTTTGCACAAAATAAAACACAAAAAAGGCTAAACAAAGATTATTTCTTATCTCTATCTTTAGGATTAGATAAAGAAGAAATAATAAAAAAACTAATCTTACCATTAAAAGAAAAAAATTACATAAAAAATTATTGGGAAAGCAAAACAAGAAAAGGAGATATAAAAATAAATGGCTCAAAAATAATTAATATAATTAAGAAACATTGCAAAAATAAAAATAATAAAAAAACATTTCCACTTTTTTTGTTTGAAGAAAATGAGAAAAATATTGCTTCGTTCCTTAGAGGGTACTTTTCCGCAGACGGAACAGTAATAATAAGAAATAATTCCCCCAGGATAAAACTCACATCCACAAATCAAGAATTCATAAATGAATCCATAAAACTATTAAACCGGGTAGGAATATCAAATTCCCATTTTAAAGAAAATAATTCCAACTTTTACAAAGCAAAAAATAAAACCTATTCAAATGGTTCAATTTCAAAACACATCCTCATAAAAAATAAGGAAGAATTCATGAAAAAAATAGGATTTATTTTGGATAGAAAAAATAAAAAGGGATTAATTCGAACAAATGGACAACAAAAGAAATTTATTAAAAACTTTGAATTTGATTTGCAAGGAGTTAAATCAATTGAAAAAATTAAAAACTCAGAATATGTCTATGATCTTGAAGTCAAGGACACACATAGATTTTTTGCAAACAATTGTTTAGTCCATAATACTGATTCTGTTGCGTTCACACGAGATAAAAAATCCAAAAAAGAGATTAAAGATTTATTGCAAAAACTAAATGAAAAGCTTCCGGGAGTTATGCATATTGAGTTGGAGGACTTTTTTAAAAGAGGACTTTGGGTAAAAACCAGAAGTGGAGAAACCGGAGCAAAAAAGAAATATGCAATGATTGATGAAGAAAAAAATATCAAAATAAGAGGATTCGAAACTGTAAGGAGGGATTGGTGTGACCTTGCAAGAAACACTCAAGATAAAATTTTGAGGTTAATTTTAAATGAAGGAAACGAAAAAAAAGCTCTTTTATACTTAAAAGATATAATTGAAAAATTAAAGTCAAGAAAGATATCTAAAAAAGAAATAATGATAAAGTCTCAATTAAAAAAACCAATTGAAGAATACAAATCTCTTACTCCCCATGTTGTTGCAGCAAAAAAATTGGTTGAAAAAGGAATTCCTTTTGAACCTTTCACAAGAATAGAATATTATATTGCAGAAAAAAACACAAAAAGTAAGCTTGTAAGAGATAGAGTAAAACTTTCAGATGAAGTTGGAGAATATGATTTGAATTATTACCTAGAAAAACAAATAATTCCTTCTGTTGAAAACATATTTGAAGTTTTTGAAATAGACGTTAAGGAATTAATTGATGGTAAAAAACAAGAAAACTTAAAAAAATGGTTTTAAATTAAGTCAAGCTCATCAGACTTTTCTAATTCAAAGGAGAAATTTTTTTTACATTGAAAAATTGGGTCCACCTCACTAATTTTTGAAGAAATCTTAACCAGCTTTGAAGGATTGGTTGATTTTATTTCTAACATTAGTTTGGAATCTTTTCCAAAAATTCTTCCGTCTTTTCTAAAAAAATTTGTTGAAAAAGTAGAATAAATCGAAAAACCCTCTCCCCAGTACAAAATATTATACCCTTTTTTATCTAAAACTTCAATTTCTGAGCTTCCTCTTGGAAGAGAAATGTATTTTGAGTATTCATCAAGAGAATAATCAAAATCTGATAATGAATTTTTTACTTTATTGTAAATTTTCTGAATAAAATGGGGTTTACCAGAAACTATAAAATAAAAGTTCTCCATTTTTAATTAAATGTTTTCTCCTTTTTATTATTTTATATTTTAAAAAAGTATAAAAATTATTAAAAAGAACTCTTAAAAAGAAGAATATCTAATTTATTTTATGAAAGAAAGAAGAAGGTCAACATTAAGAAATTTTTCACCAAAACCTTTATTTGTTGAAAGAATAACAAAACTTCTTAATAAAAAAGAAGATCTAGAAAGATATTGGGAAATTTTAAAAATTGAACCCGTTAATTCAATTAGAATAAACACCTTAAAATCAACTCCAAAAGAAGTTATAAGAAAACTTGAAAAATATGGATGGATTCTTGAATCTCCTTGGAAAGAAAATCCTGAAATTTTAATTGTTCTTGGGAAAAAACCAACAAAAAAAGAAGGAGAAATATTAATTAATGAAAACCTCGCAAAGCTTGGACCTGGAGAACTTGGAAGAGCCCTTGAACACCTTCTTGGATATTATTACATTCAGGAACTTTCAAGTATGCTTCCAATAATTGCCTTAAACTTAGAAGAAGAAGAAAATTATCTTGATTTATGTGCTTCCCCGGGGAGTAAAACAACTCAAGCGGGTGCAAGAATGAAAAACACAGGAAACATTATCGCAAATGAAGTTTCGATGGGGAGGATGAGAATTTTAGCTTCAAATTTAGAAAGATGTGGAGTAACAAACACTATAATTACCAAAAAAGATGGAAGAGACATTTGCAGAAAATTTAATGAAAAAGAAATGGAATTTGATAAAATCCTGGTTGACGCACCTTGTTCGGGGGAAGGAACTTTGAGAAGTTCTCCAAAGACCTATGTTATGTGGAACATTAAATCGGTTAAATCCCTTTCAAAATTACAAAAACAACTTTTGAAAAATGCATTCCTTTCCTTAAAAAAAGGGGGAGAAATTATTTATTCTACATGTACTCATGCTCCAGAAGAGAATGAAGAGATTGTAGACTATATTCTTAAAGAATTTAAAGAAGAAATAGAAATAATTGATTTTAAACTTCCAGTTAAAACAAGGCCTGGAATAACTGAATGGGAAGAAAAAAAATTTGATGAAAGAGTAAAACTAGCTAAAAGGGTATACCCCCAAGACAACAATACTGAAGGATTTTTTCTTTCAAAATTTAGGAGGGTTAAATGAAAAAATTAACAGAAAAAGAAATTGAATTTCTTCAACATTCAAATTATATAGAAAATGAACTTGGTGAAAAGACTCTTGAAGGAGCAAAAAGAGCATGGATCTATGCAAAAGAAAATAAAAACAATTTTTCGCTAGAATATATTCTTGGTATTCATAAAAAACTCATGTGGAACCTTAATAGAAAAATAGCTGGAAACTTAAGAGATTGTGATATTAAAATAGGTGGAACCAGAACTCCTTTTTATTATGACGAAAAAAATAAATCTATTTTTTATCATTATTCTGGAGGTAAAAAAATACCTAAACCTGAAGAAGGAGAATTAATAAAAAAAATTAACAATTGGATAGAAAATTATAATTCAAAAAAAGAAGAAATAAATTATGAAAAAATAAAAAGGTTACATATAGATTTTGAACATATTCATCCATTTAGAGATGGGAATGGGAGAACAGGGAGAATTTTAATGAATATTCAATTGATTAATTCTAACCTCCCATTGAAGATAATTCATCAGGGTGAAGAACAGCAAAAATATTATGGATGGTTTAAATTAAAATGAAACCTCAAATAGAAAATTTAAAGATACTTAATGGAAAAGAAAAAAAAGAAATTTTGGAAATGCTAAATAATCAATTTGGGATAAAAGAAGTGCCAGGAATCTTACTTAAGAGGGGAAAAGAAAGAATTTTTCTCTACGAAGGGAATTTTGATGAAGAAAGTTTAAGAGCTCTTGAAAAAATAACTTTTATTGAAAGAGTTGGAGTTTACTTGGGAAAAGTTGAAAAGGCGGGAATAAGGCTCTCAATTGAAGGAACTCAAATTTTAAAAAAAGGAATTACAAAAAATATTGTTGAACTAAACTATGAAGAGATGCAAACTTGGATGATGGGACATGAATTACTCAAAAAAACTCCGAATAATGGATTTGTTATTATGAAATATAATGAGGACATGCTTGGAACAGGAAAAGCAAGCGTTGAAAAAATAACTAATTTTATTCCAAAGTCCCGTAGATTGAGAGATAAAACTATTGAAAAATGATGTTACTCTAAAAGAGTAAACATTATAAATGAGAAATAATTTTAAATTTGATGAATTTAAAGGATTTGACCACCCAAATTCAAAAAAAGATTATTCTAGAAACTGGTGTGCCTCCTTCTGCTATTGCTTTAATAGGTTCTAGAGTTATAGGTTACAATAATCCAAAAAGTGATTATGATATAACAACTATATTTGATAAAGGAAAATTACCCCAATATATTAATTTTTATTATCAAGACAATTTAATTTCCGTACAAACAAGAACAAAAGAAAAATTTAAAGATAACCTTTTAAACAAAAAAAATACTTTGGACCAAATGGGGTTTACCCATTTGCCCTATAAAGGATTGGAAGGAGAAGAATATATTTTTGATATTGAAGAAAAATCAAGAAAAAAGTTTATTCAAGACTTAATTAAAAGTTTTCCTGAGAAAAAACTAATAAAAATTAACCTTGAACAAATTGCAGAGTATCCTCTAATTAATATGGCAATAAAAAATCCAGAATATACAAATAGATTAAGAAGGTTGACCAAAATTAAAAATAGCCCCATTGAAATAATGATTCCGAAGTATCATAAAACAATAAAAGAGTTAGGATATGAAATTAATTCCAAAGGAGAAGTAATTTTTCAAAATTTAGAAAATGAAGAAAACCTTAGAGCTAACCCCATAAAAAAAATAGTGGAGAGGATTATAAATATTCCAAAGAGAAATCTTACCCCATTAGATTACCTTGCAGGGGGAACAATAATTATTTCACAAGTTCCCTACATTTTATATAATTCCTTTGAAATTTTTCCAAAATTTGAAAAAGAAGGAGAATTCTTGAAATGTTTTAATCCAAATTTAAAAGAATTTGCAAACAAAAGAAAAAAATTTATTCCAATAGAAGAACTTTCAAAAAAATTAAAAGATAAAATAATTAGAAGTTTAACGGAAAAACCTAATTCCAAAAATTAGAGCATAAATAAAACTTAATATTAACCCTACTATTATTGCAAGATATCCTAGTAATGGAACAAATGAGATTCCAGCAAAGATTAACAATAATAAATTAAAAGTTATTTCTCTTTTTTTAAATAAAATTCCTAAAACTAAATTTGAGATTATAATTAAAATTAAAAGATAGAGCACCAAAGAGAACAATTCAATAAAAAATCCTATCACAAAAATAACAAAAATTGAAAAAACAATTCCTAACTGAATAAATGATTTTTTGGGTTGTTCTAAAACCAACTCTTTTTTTGTTTCTACCATTTGTTATTCAAAACAGCCTCCCCACTTATTTTAACTTGATTATCTTGAGAATTTGAACCTGTGTCCCCAGAAGAACCAGGAGAATTAAAAACTAGTTGAGAAATATCCTTCACATTAAACAACAATTTAATTAATGCATAACGAGGTTTTATAGTAACTCCTTCTTTCCATGCCTTTGAAATTGCACCTAAAGCACTAAAAAAGTTTCCAGGACCAGAATTTTCATCTATTTGAACCCAATAAGGACCTTCAATCTTTTCTCCATCAAATTTATTAGTCATATATATCACAAAATTATAAAGAACATCATAGTCTATATCTACTGAAATATCTGGACTTTCTTCAATTGAATCTGAAAGTTTAAACACTACATCTGGATTTATTTTTAAATATTTTTTAACTTCAAAGTCTCCTTCCTTATTTTTTAAAGTTAATTGGACATCAAAACTACCCCCATATCTTTCACTTAAAGAATTTATTAATTCCATCTGCCCTTTATCAGATTGAATTCTAGAAATTCCCTTTTCACTAGGTCCAAAAGAATTATTCAAAACAAGATATTTAATTAAATTTTTAGCTGTCTCTTTATCTGGAATCCAAGAATATTTGAAAAGAGTAGTATAATATTTTTTATTTTGGTCAAAACTAACAGGAATACTTTTTTCCCAAACTTCAACATTGGTGTTATTATTTTGATAACTAAATTCAATTTTTTCAAATCCTTCTGGCCACTCTCCAGTCTCAGAACATTGTAAATTATTTGAAACTTCCTCTTCAATTCTAATTAATCTCCAAAGAGCTTCTCTGAATCCTCCTGCCCCATTAATAATCTTGTCATAATCTCCATTTAAGAAATCTTCAAAATACCATTTTGCAAATCCAAGATTAAAATCTTTTTGTAAAGCTTTTCTCATTTCAACTAAACTATCAATTTCCGATTGACAATTCCACCCTCCTTCATTAAATCCCTGATATTTTTCAAAATTTCCCCAAGAATTTAAATTTAAATTTGAAAAATCTTTGTCACAAGTTGCCTCTAATTTAATTTCTCCGGAGGTAAATTCGTCACACCTTTCTTTACTACTACACTCATCATGACAATCTTCATATTCATTACATTGTTCTGTAGAATTTTCACAAACTTCTTTGAGTTTACATTCTTCGCTACAAACTTGATTGGTTTCATTTGAAGATTCATTAAAAACGTCTTTACAAGATTGATCACAAACTTCTTTTTGCTCACATTTGTTACCTGGATTAAAACAATCTTTCTTTATTTCACATTTAGGTTCACACACATTGTCTTGCCAACAATTTTTATCTTTGACTTCACTAATATTATAATAAAAATTTTTCTGTTCACTAGGATAATCCTTTTTATACTCCACAAATCCTAAATCTTTAAGAGTATCTTCACAACTTGAACTTTTCTGAAAAGAATTTCTTAGTTCCGAAAAATTATTTTTCAAACCTTCATAATCAAAATCTTCCTTATTTAAACTATTCTTTAAATCCAAAACAAAATTGTTAAAATTTAAAGAAAATGAATTTCCAGAAGATTTTGAAGAATAAAGATTGTAATCAATATAATAAGAATTTTCTAATTCTTCTTTTGATTCATAATATGATCGGTCATGACTAACAAAGGGATAAGCGTAAAAAATAATTTGGAAGTCCTTAGTAGTAAATACTTTTTGATATTCAAAACCCATAAAATTTCCTTTGTTTTTTGAATTATCCACCTTATCAAAAAATTTCTTTACTTCTAACTCTTTAATCTGCCTTTCTCCCCCAAGAGATTCATACATTTTATTTTGAGAATAATCGATATAAACAATTAATTGTGGAGCAGTAATGTTCCCTGAATCATATTGACCAATATAATCTTCAACCTCAGAAAAACTTGTTTCAAGAGATGCAGAAACAAAAGAAAGAGTAATTATTGTAACTAATAAAAAAATCAAAACTCCTTTATTCACCATGTTTTTAAATAATAAAAAAGACTTTAAATAATTATTCTAAATTTTCAAGCTCTTTACTTTTATAAAAGACCAAAAAAAAAGACCCGCTAACTTTATAACCTAATTTTCTTTTTCTTAAAAATGGAAAAGTCAAAAATTATAAAAGCGGGAAAAATTACAAGTGATGTTAAAGCTTGGATAAAACCTAAAGTTAAAAAAAATGTTCCTTTAATTGAAATTGCAGAATTAATTGAAAAAAAGATATTTGATTTGGGAGGAACACCCGCATTTCCAGTAAACCTCTCAATAAACGAATATGCCGCCCATTATACCCCCAGTCACGATGATGAAACTCTCGCTCATGGACTTCTTAAAGTTGATTTTGGTGTAGAAGTTGATGGTTGGATTGCAGACAATTCCTTTTCGGTTGATTTGGAAGACTTAAAAATAAATAAAGAATTAATCAAAGCTTCTGAAGAAGCACTAAAAAATGCAGAAAAAATTCTTTCGGTAAATTCTACCTTCAGAGAGATTGGTTCAATAATTGAAGAAACAATTCATAAATATGGATTTAATCCTGTTGCAAACTTATCAGGCCATTCAATGGAACAATATGATTTGCATGCAGGAATAACTGTTCCAAATATAGACAATAACTCCGAAAACAATTTTGAAGAAGGACTCTATGCGATTGAACCTTTTGCAACAAATGGAAGAGGAATAGTTCATGATGGAAAAAAAGGAAATATTTTTATTTTAAAAAAAGATAAAAATACAAGGTTACCTTTGGGTAGAGAAATTCTTGAATTTATTAAAGACAATTATGGTTACCTTCCATTTGCATCTCGTTGGATAATTAAAGAATTTGGAGCGAGGGCACTTTTAGCATTACATCAATTGGAAAACGAAGGAATTCTTCATCAATATCCAATTCTTACAGAAGAAAAAGGAAAAATTGTTTCACAAGCAGAAAACACTTTTTTAATAGAATCAGATAAGGTAACTAATACTTCAAAATAAAATTATTTCTTTTCATAAATGAAATAATTCCAAGTGTCATCTTTCCCATAATTTTTTGGAAAAGAAATATTTCTTTTAAATCCAGAATTCAGAAGAGGAATTTTGAAATTTTTAAAAAGCTCATTAAATGAATCATGCATAACACAATAAACCCTACTTCCAGAATTAAACTTTCCAAAAAAATCATTTTCTAAATGATTATCAACAAAAACCGAATGCTCAACAGAATTAGATAAGTAAATTTTATTGAATTTTGAAAGGTTAACTCCTGGATTAAAAATATCTCCCTGTAAAAAATTAATGTTCTTCCTATTTTTAATTAAATTTTGTAAATTTAATTTTTTAGAATATTCTCCCCATGAATCTTTATAAGTTAAAGGGCTATAAAACTGATTATTTTTGGGAATAACAAAATCTTCAAAATCTTTTTTAAATAAACTTTTTAACCTTAATTGAGAGTATTCTATTTGAAGTTTGTTTTTATCAACTGCAAGAACTTTCGCTCCTTTTTCCACCATTAAAAAGGCTTGATCCCCTGAACCACATATAGAAAGAATATTGTCTTCCTTAGAAGGATTCAAACCCTTTAAAATAATTTCCAAATTTTCATTAGTATGGGAATAAGAAATTCTATTTTTAATCAAAAATTCCTGTGCATTCATAAACAAAAAAAAATTGAGTTGTTTTTAAGAATTATTGTGATTTACTTTTTCTTATCTTCTTTTTTATTTTTAGAATCTTTTTTGGGCAAACTCTTCATAATTTCTTCCATATTTATCTTTGAATCAAACTCTTTCTTATCTTTTCCAATTTCCTTAAATGAAACTTCAAAGTCTTCCTTAGTTACTGTTAATTTTTTAGTGTCTTTCAAATTATAATTTCTTTTTATCGAATTTACTCCGGCAAACCTAACAACTGCCTCAATATCTGCTCCAGTCCATCCTTCTGTTTTTTTTGCCATCTCTTTAGAATCAATTCCTTTTTCAATCGGCATGTTTTTCATATGAACCTTGAAAATTTCTTCACGTGTTTCGATGTCTGGCATTGGAAGTTCTACATGAGCATCAATACGACCTGGTCTAAGTAAGGCAGAATCAATTAAATCTTTTCTGTTTGTTGCAGCAATAACCATTACTCCCTCAAGTTCTTCAACTCCATCGAGTTCAGTTAAAAGTTGATTAACCACTTTTTCACTAGAATCATTAAATCCTCCTCGGGATTTTGAAATAGAATCGAATTCATCAAAGAAAATAATTGCAGGTGCAACTTGCTTTGCTTTTTTAAAAATTTCACGAACATGCTTTTCACTTTCTCCAACCCATTTACTAATTAATTCTGGTCCTTTTACAGAAATAAAATTTGCATTAGCTTCATTTGCAACTGCTTTGGCAAGTAAAGTTTTACCTGTTCCTGGCGGACCATAAAGTAAAATTCCTTTAGAAGACTTTATTCCTGCAACACTATACAAATCAGGACGCATAAGAGGCAACTCAACTAATTCCCTCAATTTATCTTTGGCAACTTTAAGTCCTCCAATGTCACTCCATTTTACATGGGGTTTTTTTATCAAAACTTCTCTCATTGCTGACGGTTCAACTTTTTTCAAAGCTTCAATAAAATCTTTTCTTGAAACTTTTATTTTATCCAATACTTCAGTTGGAATTTTTTCTTGCATATTTTTCAAATCATTAAAAAATGGTTTTATTGATTTCAATCCCGCTTCCTTACTTAAAACTTCTAAATCAGCACCAGTAAAACCAATAGTTCTTATTGCAAGCTCATTAAAATCAACATCTTCCTTTAAAGGCATACCTCTTGTATGAATTTGCAAAATTTCTTTTCTTCCTTCTTCATTTGGAGGATTTATTCTAAGTTCTCTGTCAAACCTTCCTGGACGCCTTAGAGCTTCATCAATGTCTTCAGGACGATTAGTTGCAGCCATAACCACAGTTTGTCCACGTGACTTCAATCCATCCATTAAAGTTAAAAGTTGTGCAACAATTCTTTTTTCAGTTTGATCAGTTCCGTCCCCCCTCTTTGGAGCAATTGAATCGATTTCATCAATAAAAATAATTGAGGGAGCATTTTTTTGAGCTTTTTCAAAAATTTCACGAATATGTTTTTCACTCTCTCCATAATATTTACTCATAATTTCAGGACCAGCAATTGAAAAAAAAGAGGAATCTGTTTCAGTTGCAACTGCTTTAGCAAGTAAAGTTTTTCCAGTTCCAGGGGGACCAGTTAAAAGAACTCCCTTAGGGGCTCCAACTCCTAGCTTTTGGAAAACTTCAGGATGTTTCATTGGGAGTTCAACCATCTCACGAACCGAATCAATTTCTTCTTTTAGTCCTCCAATGTCTTCATAACTAATTCCAGTCGACTTTAAATCTCCAGCATAAACTTCATCAGAAACAATTATTTTTGTTAAGGGGGTAACAATTACTTTATCTTTAGGATTTACTTTTGAAACCGCATAACTAAGACGAGTTCCAAAAACATCAATTACAATTTTTTGTCCAAGAACTAAAGATTTTTCCATTAATTTATTATGAAAAAATTCTGTAGGATTATCACTAAATTTAATTCCTTCTTGCATAGGAGAAAGGGTTACAGAATTGGCCGATTTTACTTCAATTTTTTGAACTCCAACTTCTTCACCAATTGAAAAACCAATGTTTGACCTAACTGTTCCGTCAAGTCTAATTTTTCCAATGGATTTATCTCCTCCAAGAGCCCTCAAAACTTTAACTGCAATAGGAACTTTTCCTTCAATTAAAACAATATCTCCAGGAAGTAAATTCATCGCTTTCATATCTTTTGAAGAAATTCTTGCAATCCCCTTATCAACATCTTCTTGAATACTCTCAGCTATTTTTAAAAAAAATTCTGGTTTTTTATTTTCTTTTTCTTTTGGTTTTTTTGAAGTCATTTTTCCTCACCTCGAATTTTTTTAGCAGTTTTCTCTAAATTATCTTTTCCAACTTTGTCACAATCATGTGAAGAGATGTATCCAGGATATTTCTCAAAATAATTGTTTACCTTTGCACCTAATTCGAGAGGCTTCCACTCTTTCATATTGGCAGTCCCATGCATTGGAAAAAGTTTTGCATGAATGTGGTCCACTCCAAAACCTTCAAAAACAACTGCTGTTCTTCCAACATCATTTAAATTTGAATCAATCATTTTAGCAACTTTTTTTGTAAAACTCATTAATTTATTCAAAACTTCATCTGGTAAATCAAAAACATAACTTGGATAATGTTTTTTTGGAATAACAACAGTAACTCCCTCAGTATTTGGAAATATTGATAAAAATGCTAAAAATTCTTCGTCTTCAAGAATTTTATAACTTGGAATTTCTCCTGCAACAATTTTACAAAATATACACTCATTCATTTTGTTTTTACTCTAACCTCCAAAATTCCATTTTTAAAATCCCAACTATAATCTTTAACTTTTAAACCAGGAATTTCTTTTTTGATTGTAATTCCATTGCTCAATTTATTAATTAAGTAATCTTGAACATTTTCAAAATCTTTTTTCTTAGCTTGAACTTCAACAAAACCTTTCCCAACATTTACTTTTATATCTTCTTTAGAATAACCATAAATTTCAAAAACAAAATAACTAACTCCATCTTCCTCAATAAAATCAATTACTCTCTCTTCTTTTTCACTCCTAATTAAATCTCTAGAAGAAGTAGTTCTTGGTCTTGCTTCTTGAAAAAATTCTCTAACTATACTTTCAAATGGATCATTACTATCATCAAAAAATCCCATTTTATTTAACCGAAATAGCTTCCTCCTTTTTCTCCAATAGCACTCTTAGCGCTATTTAAAAATTGGTCTTCAATTTTTTTATAAATTTCAATTGATTGTTTTGTTACACTTGGTTTAACTTTTTTCAAAGCACTCTCAAAATGCTTTTTCTTGACTTCTTTTGATTCCATATTTTCACGAAGAGCAATCATCGCTGCTTCACGAGCCAAAGCTTCAATATCCGCACCAGTAAAACCATCTGTTTCTTTTGCGAGTTCTTTTATTTTCACATCCTTGTTTAAAGGCATTTCTTTGGTGTGTACTTCAAAAATCTTTTCTCTACCTTCTTGAGTTGGAGCGTTAACTAATAAAATTCTGTCAAACCTTCCTGGACGTAAAAGTGCAGTGTCAAGCATATCGGGCCTATTCGTTGCTGCAACAACTAAAATATCTTTCATGTCTTCAAGACCATCCATTTCTGAAAGCATTTGATTCAAAACTCTTTCCGTAACCTTATTTGAATCACTTCCTCTTTTTCCTGCAAGTGAATCAATTTCATCAAAGAAAATAATACAAGGTGCAACTTGCCTAGCCCTCTCAAAAATTTTTCTCATTCCCTCTTCACTTTTACCAACCCACATTGAAAGAAGTGAAGGTCCTTTAACATGAATAAAATTAGCTTCAGACTCTTTTGCAACTGCTTTAGCAAGCAAAGTTTTACCTGTTCCTGGCGGACCATAAAGTAAAATTCCTTTTGAAGGTCTTATTCCAAGTCTCTTAAAACTATCCGCATATTTTAATGGCCACTCAACTGCTTCTTGAAGTTCATCTTTAATTTTATCAAGACCTCCAACTTCATTCCATCCAACAGTTGGAGTTTCAACTAAAACTTCTCTCATTGCTGATGGACGAACAATTCTTAAAGCATCTGTAAAATCTTCATGTTTAATAATTAATTTTTCTAAAATTTCTTTTGAAATTTCTTCCTCATCTAATTTTATTTTTGACAAATTTTTTCTAAGTACATTCATTGCTGCTTCTTTAGTTAAAGATTCTATATCTGCTCCAACAAAACCGTGAGTTAAAGATGCAATTTTTTCAAGATTAACATCTTTATTTAGAGGCATTCCTCGAGAATGAATTTTCAAAACTTGAAGTCTTCCACTTTTATCTGGCACTCCGATTTCAAGTTCACGGTCAAACCTACCTGGACGCCTCAAAGCCTGGTCAATTGAATTCACCCTGTTTGATGCACCAATAACAATAACTTTTCCTCGGGAATTAAGTCCATCCATCATAGTTAACAATTGTGAAACTACTCTTCTTTCAACTTCTCCTTGAACATCTTCTCTTTTTGGAGCAATCGCATCTATTTCATCAATAAAAATTATTGAAGGAGCGTTCTTTTCAGCCTCTTCGAAAATTGTTCTTATTTTCTTTTCACTTTCTCCATAAAACTTACTCATAATTTCGGGACCATTCAAAAGAATAAAGTGTGCATCCGATTCACTTGCAACTGCCTTAGCAAGTAAAGTTTTACCTGTTCCAGGAGGACCATGTAACAAAACTCCTTTTGGTGGACTTACTCCAAGTTTTTGGAAAATTTCTGGATGCTTTAGAGGAATCTCAACCATTTCACGAATTTTCTTTATTTCTTCAGTAAGTCCTCCAATGTCTTCATAATTTATTGTTGGAATTTTGTCTTCCATCATTTCAACTGCTTTCGAATTAAGAACCACTTCTGTGTTTTCAGTAATTATAACTGGGCAACTTGGATTTGTTGAAACAACAACAAACTTTATTTGGGAAACTCCTCCCCCTAAATTTCCAAAACCCATTCCCCCTAAAATATCTCCAAGATTTCCAAAAATATCATTTAAATCTCCCATCTCTTCATTCATTAAATCTTTTCTTCTTTGAACTCCACCAAGAACTACAATGTCTCCCTTAACAACTGTTCTTCCTAAAAGTCCTCTCTTTAAACTTTCTGGGTCCCCCTGAACCATTATTCCTTTTTGTGCAGGTGCAATTATAATTTTTTTTGCTTCTTTTACTTCTGCTTTTTTAACTTTAACTTCATCACCTATTGAAACTCCTGCATTCTTTCTTAAAACTCCATCAATTCTAATTATTCCCTCTCCAACATCAGCTGGATATGCTCGGTCAGCAATTGCAATTGTAGATTTATTTTTTCCAATTAAAATGGCATCTCCCCTCTTTACACCAATTTCTCTCATTAAATCTAAATCAAGCCTTGCAATTCCTTTGTAAGCATCGTCCTGAAGAGCTTCAACAACTTTCAAGATTAATTCTTTTTTATTTTCTTTTTCTTCCTTACTCATTTTTTTCTTCCTTTTCATTTAATTCTAACATATAATCTTTTTGATAATCAAGTTTTAAATATCCTTTGACTTTTGTTCCAATTTCAAATTTAAAATTTTCTTTATTAAAATTTTTAAGAATTCTTGATACTTCAATATCTTGTTTAATATCTAAAAAAGAAATAATATATTCTTTTCTCAAACTAATTTTATCTGATTTCTTAATAATTAAAAGTGGATTCTTTTTGTTTATTAGTCTTGCCTTAATCTTTATCTTCATTTTTTCTTTCCTCTAATTTATTTCCTTCAATTATTTTTCCAAAAGTTAAACTTAATCTTCCAGATTCTTCAAAACATAAACGAACCATATCATTCATAAGTTTTTCCTGTTCATGCATAAATAAAACAATTTCTTTTGGAATAGAAACAGCATAACTATTTCCCACAATACGCATTTTCACATTAAACTCCTTCTGTTTTAATTCTTTAAACCTTTTGTAATCCTCTTCATCAGTTGGATGGATTAATTTGTCATGCCCAAGGGGACAAATAAGAGCACGAAGTTCAAAACCATTTCTTATAACTCTTGCTTTTTCCATTACCTTCCCACATTTCTTACAAAGGACTGTATGTTCAAATATATCTTGCATGTATATACATTGTGTATACATTTAAAAAGCTTATGGATAAAAGGACCCCTTAAAAGGAAATAGTTATAAAAGTAATTTCCCTCTTTTCAATTATGAAAAAAGGTGATTTGAAAAAGTTTTTCAAAAAATTTTGGTTTGTTGTATGGCAAGATGATTCATTTAAAGGATGGATATTTTCAATAATCTTTTTACTTATAGTGATAAAACTTATCTTCTTTCCCCTCCTAACTCTTGCTTCTGGAACTCCCCTTCCCCTTGTGATTGTTGAATCTTGTTCAATGTACCACGGAGGGAATTTATTCTCTAACTTTGACAATTGGTGGAAAATCCATGAAAGAAAATATTTTCAAGAAGAGATAATAAAAACAGCCTTTTTGGAATTCCCATTCAAAAATGGATTCAACAAAGGAGATATTCTCTTTGTCACAGGAATAAAACCAGAAAAAGTAAAAGTTGGAGAAATTATAATTTTTAATGCTGGAGAAAGAAACCCAATAATCCATAGGATAATGAGTATAAAAGAAGAAAATGGAATTTACACTTTTTCAACAAGGGGAGACAACAATAATGGACAACTATTTATTGAAAAAGAGATAAACCAAAGCCAACTTGTGGGAAGGCCCATTGCAAATGTTGCTCCATACCTTGGATGGATAAAATTGATTTTCTTTGAAAATGCAAAATCTTCTGAAGAAAGAGGATTTTGTAATGAGAATTAAAAATTAAAGGGAATTGTAATAATCTAACTGACTTTTTATTAAAGAGCAAGAGGTCATATCATCTCTTTGTGCTTCCAAAAAATAATAATTAAAGTTTTCACTTCCTGTGATTTTAAACAATCCTTCATCTTTAACAAACCATATTGACTTTCTTTTGGATAATTCGTAATTAATTACTGCAGAAGAAGCAAATTTTTTAGAATAAATGTTATAAATATTAAGTGGGCTCTCTTTGGTTAATTTTATTCCTGATTTTTTGGATTTCTTAATTAAAAAAATTTCTAGAAAATCTTTTGGAATTTGAGAAATATCTAAATTGAACTCTTTAACTAATTCTTTTGACCTTTCAATAACTAAGTCATCAATTGAAATGATTACATTCTTGATAATCATGAAATAAAAGAGAAACATAAATTATATAAATGATTCTCTCATTTGGAACCCTATGGAATTTTGCCCAAAATGTGGTTCAGTCTTAATGATGAAGATAAAAAATAGCTCTTGTTCTAGATGTGGATATACTAAAAAAGGGGCTGTAACCCTCTCTACAAAAGAAAAAATTGAAGACCACCCAGAAATTGCAGTTCTAAAAAAAGACTTTAAAACAGAACCTGTGGTTAATGAAACTTGCCCTAAATGTGGACATGAAAGAGCGTATTTTTGGATGGTTCAAACCCGTTCAAGTGATGAATCTCCAACAAAATTCTTTAAATGTGCAAAATGTGGACATACTAAAAGGGATTACAGATAAATTAAAATTCTATTTTTTCTTTAACATAAACAACTGGATCCCAATATTTCTCATACTTTTTTGCCTTTCGAGTTAAATTCTTAGAAATTAAAAGTCCCGCCAAAGAATAATCAGAATTTAAGTGCCCAGAATCATTTTTTGTTTTGGAAAGATAAAAAATTGTACCTATTTTAAAATTTTGGGAAAATTTTTGAAAATAAAGATTCCTTAAACAAGGAGTTTTACAAACTCCTTCTATCTCATTAGAAAGATAAATTTTATTATAATCTAAAAAATCAAAAGAATTCTCAAATAAACTCATCCCCTCAACAAAATTAACTTTATCCAAATTACTTAAAATTTTATCAAAATTAAAGTTGGAGAGATATTCATCCCTTTGAGAAATAATCTTTTTTAATTTTGGATTATTTATTTGCAAAACACTTGCATGTGGAATATTTACTAAGAAACTATCAACGTCCCCGTTCTTTAAAGCCTCCAGTCTTAAATTAAAATAATCATATTGCCTTTTATCTGGCGTGATAAATGTAGCTTTTATTCCCTTCTCCAAAATTTTAAAAGCCAAATCACCTGATTTTAAAGGAGCAAGTAAATTGTCAGAAATTTCAAGATTTAATCCTTGTTCAATAGATTTTATGGACTCATCTGATTTTTTATAAGTAACTAAATTCTCAGAAGCAAATTTTTTTACATTGCTCATCTTTATCTAATCAAGCAAAAAGTCTTTTTAAATTAAGTTGTTCTCCACAAAACATATATTTTAGATAAGAATTATATTTATTAATAAAAATAGTTCTACTAAAAAATGGAAGATAATCTTGAAAAATTAGTTGTTGTTGAAAGCCCATTTAGGGGAAAAGATTATTCTGAAACCGAAATTAATATTCTTTATGCAAGAGCTTGTATTCATGATTCTTTATTGAAAGGGGAGTTTCCTTATGCTTCACATTTATTTTATACTCAAGATGGAATACTAGATGATAAAATTGAAGAGGAACGTATGCTTGGAATAAATGCCGGAATAGCTTGGGGAGAGTTAGCAAAAAAAAGAATAGTCTATCAAGACAGAGGTATTTCAAAGGGAATGGAATATGGAATTGAAGCCGCAAAAAAAAGAGGTCAAGAAGTGGTTTATCGGAATCTTCCTAATTATGAAGAATTTATCAAAAAAGTTGAAAAAATGAATTTGAAAAAAGGATATGAATTTGAAGCCAGTAATGGAAATTTCTCTAAAAAAAATAATTCTGAATAGGGGAATATGGCCCCGATGGGATTTGAACCCACGACACCTAGATTTCTTCGCAAGCTTCGTGAAGAACGTATGATGAAATCATGCTTAAGAGTCTAGTGCTCTGACCAGGCTGAGCTACGGAGCCATATGAAGTCTAAAGAAATAAGTTGTTTAAAAATTTTGTTAATCGGAATCTTTTTATACTTCAATCAAATTTGATTTTAATGGGAATAAGTTTTTGCATAAAATGCAAAAACATCCTGCCCCCTTTAAATTCTAAAAAAAATCACGAAGTTCAATGTAAATCTTGTGGATTAATTCAAAAAACAAAAATTATTAATTCTAAAGAAAAAATTTCTGAAAAAATTAAAAAAGGGAAAGGAATTGCAAATGAAGAAAACGTTTATGCAACTTATGACCACCTCTGCTCAAAATGTGGACATAACAAGGCTCAAATAATTGATTTAGGTATCTTTTATTCTGATGAAGACAATTTAATTTTTTCAAAATGCGGGAAATGTGGAACATCGAAAAGAATAGGGAGAAAAACAAGCTAAAAAAAAGAAAAAAACAAAATGCATACTAACAAAAGAGTTAATCTGCTTTCAGGGGCGGATAGTAATCACCTCTATCCGGTTTATTTGACTAGAACTTGAATATTCTCAATCGCATCTGCAACTTGTTTTCCTTTGGGAGTTAGTTTGATTAGTTTGATTCTTCCTTTTTTATCAAACTCAACCAACTTCAAACTCTCAAGGGTTTGCAGTATTTTCACCGCATGGCTATAAGTGCAATCCACTTCTTTAGCCAAGATACTTCCATACCTCATCCGTGTGTTCTTTTTCAAAGAAACAAGCATCAACGCTGGTTTCCGTCTGAAAAAGATATCAAAGTTGTCTTCCATCTTGGATATGTATATTTTAATATATATTTTATGACAACCCCTTCCTTATAAACATTTTGTAATCCTCATGTTGAACAAATAGTGACAAACTTAAAGATTAATAAAGAACAAGTTACTTAATTTTAAAATAGTGTATGAGATTGATCTTAGAAAACTTGAAAGAAGGGTGGAAGGATTGGGTTATTATGCTTTTTCAGGGGATGGTCTGATAAATGAAACAAACCAAATAGTTTTCTTGGAAGCAGCTTATCATGAAAATTGTGTTTTTTTAAAAAAAATAAAATTCCGGAAGAATTCTCAGAAATTGAACAAGCAGAAAAATTATATAATGAAGGTAGAACTTATGAAGCAAATGAAGTTCTTCACTTTTGTAGATTAGACATAGAAATACTTTCTTCGATAAACAAAAAAGATATAAAACATTACGGGAATTAAAAAAATTCTAATTCACAAATTTTATTAATCTGCTTCTTTTTAAAAAAATATGAAAATATTAGCAGTTTCAGATATACATGGAGACCTTGGACTTGTAAAAAAAGTTGAAAAACTTATTGAAAAGGAAAATATTGATTTGGTAATTCTTGCAGGAGACCAAACTTGGTTTGAAAAAATGGAAAAAGGGTTGGTTGGACCATTAACTAGTAAACCTGCATTAATAATTCCAAGTAACCATGAAACTGAAAGTACTGTTAAGATGTGGGAAAAAATGTATCCCAATTTAAGAAGTATTCACAAGAAAAATTTAAAGATAAATAATGTTGGATTTTTTGGTTCTGGAACTGTTGATTGGGGGTTTAAAGAAGATTCAGATCAAATTTTTAAAGAATTAAAAAATTCCCATGAAAAAATAAAAAACCTAAAGAAAAAAATAATGATAACTCACTGCCCTCCCGCTGGAAGTAAAATAGAATTAATGGGCTTTCCAGGATCAGTTGGAATAAAAAAAGCAATAGAAAAATTTTCTCCCAATTTTTTAATCTGTGGGCATATTCACGAAGGAGGGGGTTTAATTGAAAAAATTCATAATACTCAAGTTATGAACGTTTCTCGAACTCCCACTATTTTTGAAATTTAAAATGAAAAAAAAGTGTATTTATTAGATAAAATTTGGAAAACAATTTTAATCTTAGTTGGAATGATTGGAATAAGGTTAGAAAAAGTAAAAATTCTTTGGATATGGATTCCACTTGCAATTTTTTCATATCTCCTAAGTGAATTTGTTTATCTAAATAATCTCTGGATCCCATATGCAATTTTTGGATGGACTTTCTATTACATTGGAAACTCCTTAATTCTTGGAACAAACATAAAATTATGGATGATTAAAAAATTTGGTAAAGATAAAGCCTATTCCATTTATAGTCTAATTTTGGGTTTAATGTTTATGAACGGGGGATTTGCAATAACTCAATTTGTTCTTGCAAATCAAAATACTTTTAATATTCCGGAGATGGTAGCCTGGACTTTAGGAATAATTTTATTTATATTTAGTTTTGGAGTCAAATTTTGGTCTACTTGGATTTCTGGTTTAGATATTTATTATTATAAAAATTTATTTTTGAATGAAAAGGGAGGTAAATTTATTCAATCGGGGCCATACAAAACATTCAAAAATCCAATGTATGGAATAGGAAATATTTATGGATACGCGGGAGCTATTGTAATACAATCCTTAGAAGGATTAATTTTCTTTGGAATTTGTCACCTAAGTATCTATATTTTCTACTACTTAATTGAAAAACCTTTTATAAAAAAGAAAGAAGAATCTGAACTTGAAAAATTAAGTAAAGAATTTGCAAAAGAATTTTAGTCTCCCCTAAAAAGAGAGTAAAACAACTAAAAAATCCCCCAAAACACTTTAAAACTAAGAGATTCTTTTAAAAAAATATAATAATAAGGGATTCTTTTAAAAAACAAGAAAAAATGGTAAAAAGAAAATCAAGTCAAGAGAAAGCAAGTGAATCTTTTTTCAGGTCAAACATTGATTTCAAAAAAACAACTGAAAAAACGGTTAAAAATAATGAAAATCGTGAAGAAATGCTTAGGTATGTTACAGAAAAAAAAGTAAAAGATTACAATCCAAAAAACGAATTCAAATCTAAAACAACTGAAATTTTTTCTTCAAAACCCTTAAAAGAGGAATTAGTAACAATAGAAAAAGAAGGAAATTTGGAAAAGAAAACAAGAGGAACAAGAAAAAAAATTCCTAAGAAAAAAATAACAAAAAAGAATAAAAAAACCACAACTAAATCTGAAGTTTATGTAACTCCAAAAATCCTTTTAAAAAAAGAAGGATATGAATTAATAATTACTGAAAAACCTCAAGCAGCATTAAAAATCTCAAATGCACTTGGAGTTGCAACAAAAAGAGAAATCTTGAGGGGAGTTCCATATTATGAAATTGATAGAAAAGGAAAAAAGATAATAGTTGCATGTGCGGTAGGACATTTGTTCACACTTAAACAAAATATTCCCGGTTCTAGTGTTCCAATGTTTGATATTTCGTGGGTTCCAAATTATATGGTTAAAAAAAATGATTTCACCAAAAAATACTATGATACCCTTCTTAAACTTGCAAAAAATGCGGGTTCAATTACAGTTGCAACAGACTTTGATGTTGAAGGAGAAGTAATTGGAAAAAATGTAGTAAAACTAATTTGCAATCAAAAAGATGCTAGCCGTATGAAATTTTCTACACTTACTCCCAAAGAACTAAATGAGGCTTATGAAAATAAAAACTCCCACCTTAATTGGGGACAAGCAGTTGCAGGAGAATCAAGGCATTACCTAGATTGGTTCTATGGAATAAATTTATCTCGTGCATTAATGAATGCCATAAAAACTACTGGAAAATTTAAAATAATGTCCATTGGGAGAGTCCAAGGTCCCTCTTTAAAATTAATTGTCGAGAAAGAAAGAGAAATTCAAAAATTTAAAAAAGAAAAATATTGGCAATTATACATAGAAATTGAAAATCCCGAACTTGAACTTAAATGCACAAAAGATTTTTTTTCTAAAGATGAATTAGATAAATTAAATGAATTAGTAGGGGAAAAGATAAACATTGAAACAAAAAAAACTACCCAAAATGTTCCTCCTGGACCTCCATTTGATTTAACCAGTCTTCAAACTGAAAGTTATAAATTATATGGAATAACTCCTTCAAATACCCTTAAGGCAGCTCAATCACTTTACCTTGCTGGATTAATCTCTTATCCTAGAACTTCCTCACAAAAATTACCCTCTTCTGTAGATTATAAATCAATCCTTGAAATTTTAAAGGTAAGGTATAAAGTTTCAAAACTAATCACTAAAGACAAACCAATTGAAGGAAAGAAAACAGATCCTGCGCACCCCTCAATATACCCTACTGGAAACAAACAAATTCTCACAGGACATGAAGAAAAAATTTATGAATTAATTGTAAAAAGATTTTTAGCTCTTTTTTGTGATGAAGCAATAATTGATAGAAAAAGAATTTCGGGTAAAATTGAAGACTTAACTTTTTCAACTTCAGGTTATCACATAAGAAAAAAATCATGGATGGAATTCTATCCCACAAAATCTAATGAAAGAGAAATTCCTGATGTAAATGGAGAAAAAAATATTTCTAAAAAAAGAATAGAAGAAAAAGAAACTCAACCTCCAAAAAGATATTCTCCTGCCTCAATCTTGTCTGAACTCGAAAAAAGAAATCTGGGTACAAAAGCTACTCGTGCAGCAATTCTTGAAACTCTCTTTGACAGGGGATATGTGAAAGGAAGATCAATTGAAGCAACTGCACTCGGAATCTCACTAATAAATACTCTTGAGAAATATTCTCCAATTATAATTGACGAAAAATTAACTAAAGAATTGCAAGATGAAATGGATGAAATTGTTGAAACAAGTCAAAAAACAACTCCCGAACTTCTTGAAAAAGAAGATAAGATTTTGGAAAAAGCTAAAGAGGCAATTATAAAAATTGCAAAAGAATTTGAAAAAAAGGAAGGATTAATTGGAAGAGAATTAATGAATGCACGAGAAGAACAAATAGAAATAGAAAGAGAAGAAAATACTCTTAATTTATGTCCCCTTTGTAAAAAAGATAAATTGAGAATAACCTATTCTCCAAAAAACAGAAAATTTTTCATTGCATGTTCAGGATACCCTAAATGTAAGAATACCTATTCACTTCCACCCTATGGAAAAATAAATCAAACTGGAAAAAATTGTGAAAAATGTGGATTTCCTCTTTTAATGACTCTCCAAAAAGGAAAAAGACCTTGGATATTCTGTTTTAATACTGAATGCAAAACAAACAAAGAAAGAATTAAAAAATATAAAGAAAAATTAGAAGAAAAGAAAAATTAAGAACTTATTTTTTTGATTTAGTAGTCTTTTTTGACATCTTTGGTCCACAACTACACATTCCAGAGATATGTGAAATTTCATGAATTAAAATCAAAGCAGTTGCAACAATTATTACAATATTAGAATAACTTGTAGTCCAAATTGCAAATATTAAAGCAACAAGTGCCAAAAAACCATTAGTATAATGCATTTCAATCAACCTCCTTCTTATGAAAATTAAGTTTTTAAAGGTTAAAAAGGTTTTCAAAACCAATTCAAAAGATTTTTTTGAGTTCCATATATTCTAAGTAAATTACTTTTTTGATAAATAAATTCTGGATCAAAATCAAATTTTTCTAAAGCAATTTTTTTCGCATTTTTTAATAAATCTTCACGAGTATCAAATTCAAAAAAATCTTTAAAGGATTTCCTTACACTCTCTCTTACAACCCACACTCCAAGACTAGCCCAATAACTAGGAGTTTCAAGTCTAATTACTAATACTCCTGCTTGTCTTTTTATTGAATCTAAATATTCTAAAATAGGTAGCCTTGTGGCATAATATCCTCCTGCACAGTTTTTAGCATAATTAGTTCTTCCATTATATCCTTCAGAATCGGTAGAAGCTTTAATTTCTCCTCCAGAATTCCAACTTGAACCTGGATAATAAATTTCAAAAAGCTCATAACTCCAAATATTAGGAAAAAGATAAATTAAATATTGATTTCCAAGATATTCTCCAAAAAAAAGAGTATCTTTTTCAATCCATTTATATCCTTTTACTTTTTTTAGAATCTCTTTTGAAATGATGTCATCCGTTGCAGTTATACTCCATCTTGTTGGAACCATTTTTTTGTCTTTTTTTAAACCCAGAACTCCCACACTTAAAATTTTAGATAAACTGTACTCATTTATTCCAGAATTATATAAATAATTTATTCCTTCATTAGATTTTATTTCATCACTCATAACTCTATCAATTTTTTTATCAATCTTAACGTTTCCAGTTACTCTTGCATTTTTCAGTTCAGCCCTCATACCATGAGGAGTTAATACCCTGTCAGAATTCTTACCAAAATTAATTTTACTCTTAAGTTCAACTTCAATATCAACGGGAGTTTGAGAAAGAGCAATTTCTTTAGCAATTTCAGTAAATTTTTTATTAAGTCTTACATCAAGTACGTTTGATTGAAATCTAGAATTAAGTAAATTTTCTCTTAAACCAATAACCTCTTCAATAGAAAAATTGTCTTTAGCCCAGTTTTTTGGACTATCAAAAACACTCGCATCATCAACCTTTTCAATAGGAGACAAAATACCTACATTTACTAAAGGATACTTTAATTGGGATCCAATAAAAACAGTGGGCGGTGTTGCTCCTTCAAATTTTGAAAGATTAATTAAATTTCTTGATTTAAAATTAAGTTTGCTTAACTTTTCAACAGCCCCAAATTTCACCTCCCCCATATTTTAATTAGACTTCAGATGTTTATATGGATTTTGAGTTACTATGTTGTGATAAAACTTCAACTAAGATTGAAGTCTTAAAAAAGTTTAAATAGAAAAAATTACTCCCACTAACATGAAAATCATTTTCAAAAGAATATTAATTTCAGTTTTAATTTTTGCAATTTTTATCCCTTTCATAAATTATGACAATGGGGTAAGGTGCATCATGGCCCCATGCGATTCTGTGAATTTGGGCTCATTTTTGATATATGCTTTATGGGGATTTCCCTACATACACCAAATTAATTATTTAATCCTTATTGGGGGAATTTTGGCTTCATACCTAATTTCACACCTAATAATAAAATCAAAATAATCCTTTCTTGAAAAGTCCTTCATTCCTAATTTCAAAAGGAAAATCTTTTTTGTCAAGACTTCTATGTTTTAAAAGGACAGCTTTTCTTGTCCTTCCACCCTTTAATTCAATGATACATTTACTCCAATATTTAAACAAATCTCCTCCAACAATATTCATTTCTTTTTCAACACCATTTTTTATGTCTTCAAAAGATAAAAAACTTCCATAAACTTGATTTGTAATTAATACTGGAATATTCTTTTTTCTTGAAATCTCAACAAGTGTTCTCATCTGTCTTGCAACATCACGATTAACTTCTTTTATTTTTTCTTCTTCGTCCTCTTCGATTGCATCGCCAAGTTCTAGTCTGTAAAGCATAGCCATAGAATCAACAACAATTAATCCAACTTCATCCCCTTTCATATTCTCAAGTATCTTAGAAAAAGATTTTTTCTGCTCTAAAAAATTAGTTGGATTCAAAATTAGAATGTTTTCTAAAATTTTTTCAGAATTCTCTTCTCCAACAATCTGTTTCACCCTCTCAACTGAAAATCCTCCTTCAGTATCCACAAAAATTACTTTTTTTTCTCTTGCTTGACTACATGCAGCAAGAACTGATAAATTACTTTTTCCGGAACCAGGAGGTCCAACAACCATGGTAATAACTCCTTTTTCATATCCCCCATTAAGCCAATCATTAAAATCAAAACTTCCTGTAGATATTTTAGTATTTTCTTCCATAAAAATAATAACACAAAAAAGAATTAATAAGTATTTAGATAATTACTTCAAAGCTTTAAAATCACTTTCAATTTTCTCTAAATCTTTCATAATCTCATTTACTGCCTTTTCAAAAACAGCCTTTACATCCTTTCCTTTTGTTTTAACAAGAAGTACTGGATTCATAGTTGCATGCTCTTTCTTCCAAGCAGCAAAAGTAACTGCAGAATCTTTATTCAAGTAAACCCTTAAAAGTTCAGGAAAAGTCAAATTATCAAACTGTGCTTCAATCTCATTTTTTTCCCTTTTTAATACTTTTATTTCCATATGTTAAAATTCCAATTTAGATTTATAAAGGTTTGGTTTGGATTAATCTCTTATTTTTGAATTTGTATCTTCCAATTTAAAAAGGAGATTCTCCAAATCATTATTCATTCTATCCAACTCATTTGACATAACCTCAAAAACTCTAGAATAAATATTATAAATTGGGCAAAGACTTGGTCCAAGATATGGATTTGAAGTTGATTCACAAAATTCTTTAAAGTGAGGATTTATTACTGGACCTCGAAATTCATTTTTGTAAGCCTCGCAAAATTCCTTATATTGACAACCTTCTTGAGCCATAGAAATGATTAACTAAAACAATTTATAAGAATTATTGAGATAAACTGATTACTTTCCCCAGATAAGTTTTGAAATATCTTCATCATCCAAATCTGTTTTAGTTTTTTTGTCAGAATTTTCTTTTTTGGAGTTTTCAGCTGGAGTTCCATAAATTTCGTTTATTCTCTCCAAATCTAAATTACTTGCATCAATATAATCCTCTCTCTTTTCTTCAGATTTTTTCTTTAAGTCTGAAACTAAGATTCCACTTGGAATTCTTGATTCATTTATTATATCTTTGTGATCAATTTCTTCCTTATTCTTTCTTAAGTTTATTCTTAAATAATTTTCAATTTTCTTTATAATTGATTTGTAATCCCTTGGAAGAATTCCTTTTTCTAAACTTTCAATAGCAATAAGGGGTTCAAAAAGGTCTTCTGCAACTTTCTCTTTGGAAATTTTTAAAGAACGTCTTTTTCTCATGATTACCCAATTAAAATTATCAATTAAATCTTCTGGAGCTCTAGTACTAGAATCAAGTTCCCTCTTAAAATTTTTCTCAATTATATCTTTTAGATGGACATCTTCCTGATTAAAAGTCATTTTCTTTTCCTCGTGCCTTGGAACATCAACATGAGCCATCCTAGAGAGTCTTTCCCTTACACTTTCATGAGAATTTTTTCTCTCTATTTTGATATCTTTTTTATCAACTAACGGAATTTTTTCCTTAAAATAACACTTACGACAAACATGTATAATTCCCCTAGATTTGTATATTCCCTCATACAAAACTGCCTTATCCTTAGTTACACCACATAAATAACACTCATTCATAAATAAAGAACAATTAACCTCTTTTTTAAGATTATTGTGTTTAATTTGATTAATTAATCAAATTAACAATTTCTTCCTTAGGAGTAATTTTTTCAAAAACAGATTTTTCATCAACTACTACTGCTGGAAAACTAGTAATATTGTATTGTTCGATTAAAGAATTTAAAGAAACTAAATTACTATCCCTTGCTATTGAAATTAAAACAGCATGAGGATTTTCATTTTTTATTTCGAGAAGGAGTTTGGACCATACATTCTGCTCAGCCCTTTTAGTTAAATCTTCTTCATCATGATTATACAGATAAACCAAAGTGTGGAGTTTATCGGGGCAAATTTCCTTTATTTTAATAGAATTTATCCATAAGTAAGTCCTTAAAATATCATATTTTTTATGAAAAGTTACCAAATTTTGGGTCAATTTGCCCGATTCCTCATATTGATCAAGCAAACTTGCCTCTTCATAAACCCTATTTAATAAATCAACATTTGCATTCTCAAGTTCTAAACAAGAAAGGTCACTCATCCCAACTAAATTATTCAAAGCGAGAATATCTACTAAAGAGACCTCTGATTGAAGATAATAACCATTTACCTTTTCAAACCTACCTTCTTCAAAAGAAATTCCGGCATACAAACCAATAACTAAAACAACTACCGTCAACAAAAATGCTTGAAAGAATACCCACTTTCTATTCATTTTTTTATTTTCTATTTTTTGTCTTTCCATTTTATTATAATTTTACAGTTTTTTCCAATAAACTACCAAACCATCTTCTTCCTAAAAAATCTATACATTGAAATAACCATTATTACTGGATATAACGCCAAGTAAACAATCATATAGACTGACATAATAAAGAAGCCTGGTTTTTTAAAACCTTTTCTATTTTTTCTTTCTTCTTTATGGTCAAAGTATCCTAATAAAGTAAAAACTATACTAAATCCAAATAAAAAAATTCCAAAGAAAAAAAGAATATCTGGATTAAAGGAGAATTCATTTAAAGCAATTAAAGCAACATTTCCTTGAGCAGAATAGCTAAATGAAAGATACTTTGAAATTGCCCAAGTAAGAAGTCTATACCCCACTAAAGCTAACCCAAAAAGACTAATAAACCAATAAAGAAGAAACATAGGCATTATAAAAAAACCTAACATCCCAGAATCAAAATATCTTTTTCTATACTTAATCATTGCCTGATATCCTCCTACATTCCACCTAATTCTTTGATTAAACCATTCTTTCCACTTTTCTGGAGCAATAGTATAAACCCTTGCTGGAGCATTCATTTTAACCTTATACCCATGAGAAATTATGTTCCATGTAATTTCCAAGTCCTCAGTCATATTCTTGTCATCAAACCCCCCAATTTTATCAAAAATTTTCTTCCGATAAATTACCAAAGGTCCGGGAGTAACAAAAATAACATCAATAAATTCCATTAATTTTCTAGAAAATTTAATAATAATATATTCAATATACTGAAGCTTAGTCAAAAAGTTACCCCTATTTTGAACTAAAATTGAACCAACAACAACCCCCATTTCTGAATCATCAAAATAACCAATCATTTTTTCAATAGATCCCTTCTCAGGAAAACTATCCGCATCAGTAAAAGCAATTAATTCAGTCTTTACAAATTGAGCTCCATAATTTTTAGCACCAGCAGCATTTCCAGTATTTTTTGGAGTTTGGACAGCCTGAACTAATCTTGGATATTTTTTTTGGTATTCTTTAATCAGATTATATGAATTGTCCGTTGAACAATCATCAACAACAATTATTTTTTTCAAATTGGAATATCCATTATTCACCAAGTTTTCAATGGTCTTACCAATACTTGATTCCTCATTATAACAAGGAACAACAAAACTAATTGAATATTTTTTTGTCAAGAGAGGGGTAAAAAGCATTTCTTTTTTTCCTTGCAAGTACAATAAAATAAACAAAAATAAAAAATACAATGAAATAAAAGTATATCCCAAATAAACATAAGTAATGAAATCCATCTACTCTTCCTCCTGCCCACCACTCTCTTCTTCAAGACTTTCTATATTTTTTTTCAGAGGATTTCTTCTCTCTGTTGAAACATTAAAATAATCATAGAATTCATCTGAAAGGGTGAGAAGATTAGTGTGGCCTTCTTTTTTACTTTTTATAAGTCCTAGCTGAGCAAATTTATGAATATGGTCATAAGCTTTATTTCCTCTTATTTTTATTATAACGGATTGCTTTATTGGTTGTTTATATGCAATTATTGCAAGTGTTTCTTGTTCTGACTTTGAAAATTCAGCAGAACCTGTAGCAAGTTTGTTTATTATATTGTGATATTCCGGCCTTACATCCATCTTCCAAAGATTGTCTCTTTCAATAATTTCAAGAGCTGAATCCTCTTTTGAATATTTATCTTTTAATTTTTCAATTGATTCTTTTATCACTAGGGAATTTAAATTAGAAAGAGAAATCAAGTCTTGCATAGATAAAAAACGCCCTGAAACAAAAAATATTGCTTCAACTAATTTCATATTCTCTTTTTCCTTAGACCAATCAATTTCATCGATGGTTTTTTTTGTCATTTCCATTAAAATCAAAAGAGAACTGCGTTTTTAAAATTTGAGGGGAACAAAAACTCTTTTAACCTAATAATCCTTTAATTAGAAATGAAAAGAGTTCATTTATTTTGGATAATTCCTCTTCTATTAATTTTTATTCTTTTATGGATTCGTCTCTTAAGCCCTACCGAATTAGATGATGTAACTCCGGGAATCTCCTGTCCAGAATTAGAAATTTATAATCCAAATATCTTGTGGGTTATCCCAAATTTTGAGAACAATCCTATTGAAAAAAATGAAAAATGGTGTGAAGAAATTTTATCCCTAAATAAAACAATTGGAATGCATGGAATTCACCATACCTATGAAGAATTTAATAACGAAATAAAAAAAGAGGATTTAGAAGAAGGAATGAATGAGTTTAAAGGGTGTTTTGGATATTCTCCTACGATGTTTAAACCCCCACAACTAAAAATTTCCCCTGAAGAAGAGGAAGTAGTCTTGAATACTGGAATGGATCTTAAAGGGATGTTTAATCAGGTTACCCATAAGGTATACCATTGCAACGATTCAACAATTCCAAAAAATAAATGGATAAAAATTTTCTAAAATGAAAAAAATTTTATTTGTATGCAGTGGAAATACTTTTAGAAGCATGTCTGCAGAAAAGTGTTTAAAAGATTATCTTAAAAAAAATAAAAGGAATTAAAGTAAATTCTGCTGGAATTAAAAATTCGAAAGAAACCCCCAATAAATTTACAAGAAAAGAACTAAAAAAATATGGAATCATATTTAAACACCACCATAAAAAAATAAATAAAAAATTAATAATGGAAAGTGATATGATTATTTCCATGGGAAAAAATCATAAAAAATTAATAAAAGATCACTTTGGAAATGAATCAATTCTTTTTAATAAATTAGCTTATAACAAAAACACTGGAATTTTAGATTTAGAAGAAGAATATCCTTCACTTAAAAAAATGAACAAAAGCGAAGAAAAAAAACAAAAAGAATATGAAGAATGGTCTGAAAAAGTAGTGGATTATATCTATCGCTCAACTCCCCGAATTGCAAAAGAAATTATGAAAAATTAATTCTTAAAAGTCCAAAGTCTATTTCCAGTAAAATTTGTAATGAGAGTAAATCCACTAGCAAGTATTTGAGAAAAAATATAATAAACTCCAAAAATATCCGTAAAAAGATACAAAAAGAAAGTATTGACTAAAAGGGAAATTCCTGAAATAATAAAAAATTTAGTCCCTTTTGAGAAAACTTTATCTTTCACATTTTCCTTAAAAGTCCAAACTTTATTTATAAAAAAATTGTGAAAAGTTGCAATCGAGAAAGAGATTACTGAAGAAAAAAGATAATACATCTTAAAAATTTCCGTAAAAAGATACAAAAATAAAAGATTTACCAAGATTCCAATAAACCCCACTAATGCATATTTTAAAAATTTAGAAAGTTCATTTTGTTTAGGCATTCAAAATAGGGGAAAAGAAGAATTAAAAAACTTGTTATTATTTTGTTTAAAATGAGAATAAAAAATAAATATGAATTCTTATTTTGGATAATTAGTTCTCTCTTTTTTATTTTAAAAATTTTTGAACTTAAATTCAAGTTTAGTGATGGATATATCTATATGTATATGGCAAAATCAATTTTAGAAGGAATGGTTCCATATCGAGACTTTTTCTTTGCAAGCCCCCCCCTTCAAATTTATTTAATTTCAATAATGAAAATTTTTACTGGAGAAAATTTGATTTTACTAAAATTAATTCCCATAATTGTAACAGTTGGAAGTTCATTCTTTATTTTTAAATTTATGCAAAAAAAATTTGGAAATTTTGAAGGATTGGTTGCTTCAACACTTTACCTTTTCAGTTTTTTGATTTTACTAACAACAGACTACATGACTGGAATTCACATAACCACTTTTTTTATTCTGGGAATGATTTATTTTATTGAAACCGATAAACCATTTATTGCAGGAATTTTTGCAAGCTTAGCAATTTTAACTCGTCTTTATGCCCCATTTCCAGTTTTGGGATCACTAATTTATTTTTGGATATATAAAAGAAAACAAATCTTCAAATTTATTTTGGGAACTCTTTGTTTATTAGTTCCGATAAGTCTCTTTTTTGAGATAATTTCAAAAGGAGAATATCTAAATCAAATCTTCTTCTTTAGATTAAAGTTAATTTCAGGTATTGGACTCTCTAAGTTTTCAGTATTAAAATTCTTTATTTTTGGAGATTTGTTTTTAATTTTAGGCTCAATAGTCTATTTCTTTTTTGATAAAGAAAAAAGAAAATTAGCTCTTCCAATTTTAGCAACAGTTTTTTCAATTATTCTTTATATTGTTTATTCTGACATCTATTACCTTTACTTTGGATTAATAATTGGTTTTCTTGCGATATTCACAACAAAAATAATCTTTGAGTTTAAAGATTTTAAAAATTTCAAAAAAGTTTTGACAATAATTCTGATCTTGTTGATATTAATTAATTCAACTATATACTTATTTAATTATTCTTCAGCTTCAAACATACCCTTCCATAAAGAAATTTCAAACTTTGTTAAAGAAAATTCCCTAGATAATGAAACAATTTCTGGAAGTTTTGAAATAGCCCATTTAGTAGCCCTGGAATCCCAAAGAAAACTTGCAGGAGATTTAATTGATACTAATCCAAAAAATGTCATGACAAATGAATTTAAAATTTCAGATGTTGTAGAAAAGATTAAGGGAGTTAAATTTATGATTGTAAAAGGTTACCTTCTTTCTAATGGAGAACTAATTAACGTTGATGCGTCAATTCCAATGGAATTTATAAAAAATAATTGTGAAAAAGTAAAAAGCTATTCTGTGACAAATGATTTAAATGAGGACAATGCAGTTTTAGTATATGACTGTAAGAATTAAATTCCAAACCTTTGTATTGCTCCAATCCCCGAAAGTTTGTTAAATTGATCTCCTTCATCCGTTTCTGTTGAAACCATTTCTATTGTAGTTCCCATATTTCCTGCAATTTTTTTCAATTCACTAGCTTTTACCCTATCAAACTCTTTTGAAATTATTAAAAGGTCAACAGCTCCAAATTCTAAAGCTTTTTTTATTTCTTCATATTTGTAAGGAGTCATTTTGGGGTCCTTTCCTAAACTATTAAAAAACTTTTCTAAAAGTTTTTTTTCATAAATTATCTCTTGATTTGCAAGAACATCTTGACTTAACCCAACTAATTCCTGAAGTCCGGATTCAGAAGTGTCTCCTTGATCTTTAACTCCGATTACTTTTTCTCTTAATTTTGTAGCAAGATATTCTCCATCAACAAATTCATTTTTAGTTGGAACTGGGCCTCCAATTAAAATTCCTTTTAACTTGTCCTCCTCATAAAATAAATTTTTCATTTCGTCTGCAATTCTTTTATAAAATTCTTTAGTAAGTCCTTCAGTAATTCTGTGAAACCTCTGAGAACTCTGTCCTCCTGCTCTTACTTTTGAAGGAACTCCGGAACTCATTTTTTGTAAAATTTCAATACTCTTTCCAACAAGTCTTCCAATAGTTGCTTCTTTTCTATCCATTACTAAAAGAGCATATATTTCTGAAACTTCAGTCATTGATTCTAAAGGTTCTAAAACAAACTCCTTGTCACACCTATAAAGCCTAATTTTAATGTCTTCAGGAGGACTAATCTCCCAACTTTGAATATCTGATTGACTTTCAACTTGTGAAACATCTCCTGCAAAAAGTGCCATTCCTCTAGGAGGAGTTACTTTGTAATCTTTGAGGATACGAACAATCTTGTCCAATGAATCAGAAACATTTTTTCTAGTAGAAGTTGATTTTATATTTTTTGCAGTTGACTTTTCTGCTTCAAGCTGACGTTGAACCGCATTAACATCATATCCTGCAGGAATATAAACTGTAATAAGCTCGGTTGCTCGTCCACGATGATTTTTCATTGATTCAATGAATTCTTTCAATTCTTCTCTTGTTGGTTCTTGTAATGCCATATTAAAATAAGAAATAGGGGGATTTTAAATATTTGGGAAAGGCAAGGTGCTAACTTTAAAAAATTAACCTCATATTCATCAAATACTCTAAAATTCCATGGGATAAACTTTTATTTATTCCTTTTTCTCTCAAAACTTCTTGAATAAGAGAATAATCTTTTTTATCTTTACATGAAACTTCATAGGGGGTGATTCCAAAATCATTAACAAAAATTGAAGAAAAAATATTTTTCAATGCCTCTTTATCTTCTGTTCTACTAAAAGCAAGAATTTCTAAAGAACGAACATTCTTCTTTTTCCAGTTTGAAGTATTGAGAACATGGTAATAATTCAAATTAGTCTGTATTGAATCAATCAAATCTCCAAACCTAGTGTCCACAATTTTGCCAATAGGCTCAAAAGAATATTTTATCTTAGGAAATTATCTTTCATCATAAAAAAATTTTGCAACTGAGTCCATATTAAAGAAGAAACTCCCAAGTTTTTAAAAATTTATATTCAAACTAAATTGTGTGCGAATTTTAAATCCTTCTCAAAAATATTTAACTCTTTAGGAATTTTTATTCCTGGAATTGGATCTTTCAAACTAACTCCTGAATCTTTTTTCTTTTTCCATACTGTTGAATTAAATTTAATAATCTCTCCAATTAATTTTAAATCCTTATTTGTCTTTTTTCCTTTAGGAAAAAGTTCTTCAAAAATATTTATTCCTTTTTCTTTTAAAATTAAAAAAGTTACTTGGGGAATAACAGGATAAATAAGAGTTAAAAATCTCTCAAGCAAAAAGTGTAAAGTCCATCTCGCCGAATCTGATTCTTCTTTTGAGAAATTTTTTTCTTGATTGTATGCCCTCCCCTTAACAATTTCAACATAATGAGATGAAAAAATTTCCCATAAAAAATTTCTCAATTCTATCGATGAATTATAAAAATCATATTTGTCGTAATTTTCACCTATTCTTTTGGTCAAATCTTCAATATACTCAATAAATAATTGGTCAAGGGGAGTTATTTTAGGTTTTTTGGTTTTTTCAAACATCATAACAAATTTAGAAACATTCAATATTTTGTTTATGGTTTTCTTTTCACCCCTAATCCTTTCTTCAGAACATTTTAAATCTTGTTTTGAAAGATCCCCTTCTGTTGCTCCCCAAAGCCTAATTGCTTCTCCCCCATACAATTTCAAAAGTTTTTGGGGATCTATTGCATTTCCCTTAGACTTTGACATTTTATATCCTTTCTCATCAAGGATATGTTGGTGAATCCATGCGTCCTTAAAAGAGGATTTTCCTGTTTCTAAAAAACCCCTAAGAAGAGTATAATAAAACCAGGTTCGAACAATTTCTTTTCCTTGGGCACGCAAAGAACATGGATAAGCTTTTTTAAAAAAAACATCATTTTCCTTGTATTTCAAAATATTAAGTTCGGATATGGAAGAATCCATCCAAGTATCAAAAACTCTTGTTTCTCCTTCCCATTTTAATTTGGGAAAATCTTTTACTTTGCCTACAACTTTTCCTTCTTTTAAAACTTCAAAATCTTTTTTGGGATTTTCTCTCCAAGGCTCAACATAAATTTTTTTATTCGGAACCGCAATATACTCTCCCGAATACCAAAGAGGGATTGGAGTTGCATAATACCTTCTTCTTGAAATTGGCCAATCTATTGAAATGGATTCAATCCAATCATCCAAAATCTTTTTAATTTCTTTTGGATAAAAATCAACTTCCTCAGCAATTTTTTTTATTTTGTCTTTAAATTGGACTTGTTTTAAATAAAATTCAGGCATTTCTATAAACTCTATTTCTGCACCACTTCTTTCAGAAATAGGAGTCCTATGCATAACTTTTTCTTGTTTATCTAAAAGATTTTTTTCATTAAGAATCTCAATAATTCTTTTCCTTGCATCTCTAACTTTCAACCCTTCAAGAACTCCTGCAATTTTATTCATTTTTCCATCAGCTTCAATTGCAATCTGAGGAACAAGATTCATTTCCCTAAAAAATTGAATATCTGTTAAATCCCCCGCTGAACACATCATAGCAAGGCCGGTTCCTTTATCTTCTTGTGCTAAAGGATGAGCTTTTATCTTTACTTCTTTCTCAAAAAGAGGGGTAACTGCAGTTTTTCCTTCAAGATGTTTATATCTCTTGTCCTCTGGATTAAAAATGACCATCCCGCAAGTACAAATTAATTCTGGTCGGGTAGTACCTATCAAAATTTCTTCTCCTGTCTCTTTCACCTTCCATTTTACAAAATTAAAACTGGATTCAACTTCCCTATACTCTATCTCTGAGTCTGCAAGAGTGGTTCTAAGTTTTGGATCCCAATTATTTATTCTCTTGTCTTCATAAACTAGATTTTTCTTGAATAAATCTACAAAAGTTAATTGGGTCAAAGACCTATATTCTGGAGAATCAGTTAAATAAACTGCCCCAATATGATTTCCTTCTTTATAAGAAGTAAAAGAGATTCCCAATTTTGAAAAAGTGTCAGAAGTTTCGCTTGAAGTTTCTTCTAAAATTTTTTTGCAATAATCCACAAATTTTTCTCTTCCCGCTTCAAAAGGAGAAATTTTAAACTTCTTTTCGGCAGCCATTTCAATAGGAAGACCATTTCTATCAAGGCCCAATGGAAAAACGACCTGAAAACCTTTCATTCTTTTATATCTCGCAAAAAAATCCATGTAACAGTATGTTACAGCTTGACCAATATGAATTGGAGCATTAACATAAGGAGGGGGAGTATCAATTGAATAAATTTTATTTTTAGAATTATTTTTGAATTCAAAAATTTTTGAATCTTTCCATTTACCAATTAATTTTAATTCAATTTCTGGAGACCAGCTTTTAATTTCTTTTAAATCCATATAAAAATTAAATAAGGAGAATTTAAAAAACATCCGCATTTCACAAAAAGATTTTTATACTATTGAAGTTTGAATTTTGTATGGCACAAGATCAAGGAATTAGTCTTCCATCTGGATTTGGGGGATTGGTAAATTATAAAGAAGAATATGCAAGTAAATTTATGTTAAAACCAACTCATGTAGTGGCTTTTATTATTTTAATAATAGGACTCAGAATTGGTCTTAGCTTTCTATATCCCATTTAAAATGTTCGGAGGAGTTAACCCAAAACAAATGCAAGGGATGATGAAGAAAATGGGAATCTCTCAAGAAGAAATTTCTGCAGAAAAAGTAATAATTGAAAAAAAAGATGGTAATTTGACCATTATTGAAAACCCAACCATAATGAAAATAAAAATGCAGGGAGAAATAAGTTTTCAAATTTCTGGAGAAATAAGTGAAAAGTCAAAGGAGGTTGAAATTTCCCCGGAGGATATTAAAACAGTTATGGAAAAAACTAACTGTTCTGAAAAAAAAGCAAAGGAAACTCTCGAAAAAACAAAAGACCTAGCCGAAGCAATCCTCGAACTTTCATAAGATAATTATAAAAAGGTCTAAACCCTTTCCAAAGTTAATTTCTAATTTAAAAATGGAAAAATATCAAAATTAAAACAAAATAAAAATGGAAGAAATAATTCAAGAAAAAATAAGTGCGGATCATCTACTTTATGTGAGTTTGAAATACACCAAAACTTGTGATGTAATAATGAACCTTCTACTTCGGTGGAGAAAAATGATTGATACTTGCATAATTCATCTCTTAAAAGATGCAAAAAGAAGGGGAAAAGTGAAAGAAGTGTCTGAAAATGCAATGGGAAGAATTGCAGAAATAAAAGAATTATTAAAAAAAGATCAAAATTCTCTCGATACTATTGATTTTTTTATGATGTTAAGAAAAATTGAAAGCTTAAAAACTGAAAGAATTGGAGAATTTAGAAAAAATGTAAATTTAAAAGTAATCTTTAGAGGAAAAGAGATAAATATTAATCTTGAAAAATTAAAAGAATATGCTGAGATGTTAGAAAAATTTATTGATATGACTAAAAAAAGGCTAAATGAAAAATGAAAAAAATAATTGTAATTGCTTCGGGAAAAGGAGGAGTTGGAAAAACAACTACTGCGATAAATCTAGGAACAGCAATGAAATATTTTAACCATGATGTTTTAATAATTGATGCGAATATGTCTACTCCAAATGTAGGAATACACCTAAATTCTCCAGAAGTTCCAATAAACCTTAACCACATTCTCCAAAAGAAGGCTCATCCTTATGAAGCAGTCTATACTCACGAATCTGGAATAAAAATTATTCCCTCCTCTCTATCCGTTAAAGAACTAAAAAAACTTAAAATGGAAAAATTGAAAGATTTTAAAAAAGAATTTCAAAATTTAGCAGATATTGTTATACTTGATTGCTCTGCTGGACTTGGAAAAGAAGCAATGTCTGCAATTGAAATGGCGGATGAAATAATTTTAGTTTCAAATCCAGAAATGCCTGCAATAACTGATGCACTAAAAACAATAAAAGTCGCGGAAGGAATTAAAAAACCAATTAAAGGAATAATTATCACAAGAGTTAGAAAAAACGATTATGAACTATCTCCTGAAACTGTAAAAGAAATGCTTGAAATCCCTATTTTGGGAATGATTCCTGAAGATATCTTGGTTCAAGATGCCTTAAGAAAAAAGAATCCTCTTGTTTGGGTTCATCCAAAATCAAAATCTGCAAGAGCATATAAAGAAATTGCTGCGGGAATTTTAGAAATTGAATATGATTCAGATAAAGACAAAGAAACTCTCTTTGAAAGGTTCAAAAGATTTTTTGGTTAATAATTAATTATATGGAAAGGGATTATTTGGGAATATTTCTTCGTTTGGAACTGTAAAAAAAGCTCCAGCACTAGCGTCTTTTATTCCATTAAGACGGATCTTAGAAGTGAGTTTCCCAGTTGTTTCAATTATGATTGGCATTAACCCTGAAGTTTTGTCCTTAACAATAAACCTTTCTTTCATAACAGTAAATCCATCTCCTAAACTATCCTCTCTTTCAAATGAACCCTTAAAATTTATAAAATACTCATCTGAAAAAAGACCTTCTGAATATTTACATTTTAGATAAGCTTCTTCCATTATTTCTTCAAATAAGAAAAAAAGTTTATAAAATAATAATTATTTCAAAAAAATCATTTTAAAGCATATTTTGTAAAGTATATCTTATAAAAGATATAATACAAAAATTATTTTCCACAAGACATTTCAGAAGTATAGTCTTTTGGAAGAGAACTAAAACACTTTATTTCTCCAATTCCAGAAGGAACAAAACAAATTCTATCCCCCTCAGAAAAAAAGTTATTTCCATAAATTTTTTCAAAATTATTTATTTGACTCTGAAACAAGTTACATGTATTTTCTGAATTTTTGTTTAAAGAATTTCCATTTGAAGCAATTGCATAAACTCCCACAATAGTCCCAAAAACAATTAGAATCGCAAATAAAATTAGAGTAAAATCAAACTTTCTGAATTTCTTTTTTTTATTGTTTTTCATCTTAACCAATAGTTGAACCTAACTCAATTTCTGAATCTGGAGCAATTAATGAAACTTTTGTTCTTTCTTTGTTAGAAGCTGCAAGAAGCATTCCTTGAGACTCAATTCCTCTTAAAACACGTGGTTTCAAGTTTGAAAAATAAATTATTCTTTTGCCTTTTAATTTATCTTTTGAATAAAACTGTTTCAAACCCGCACAAATAATTCTTTTACCAATTTCTCCAACATCAAGAGTAATCTTGTAAAGTTTGTCCGCTCCTTCAACATCTTCAACACTTTTTATTTGTGCAACTCTTAAATCTAATTTCTCCCAATCTGAAAAATCTGCTTCTTTAGTATCCATAATTCCAATAAGCTTTTCTTGTTTATTAGCTTTTTCCTCAATTTTCTCTTCAATTTTAATAAAAAGAGGGTTTTCTTTAACAATTTTTTTTGCCAAAAACTGTTTTTTTATTTTTTCAGCACTTTCAGGAATAAATGGTAAAAGAACTTCACTGATTTTTAAGATAGACTCCTTTAATTCGAACAAAATTTTCTTGTCTTTTGTTTCCCAAGGCTTTTTTTCTTGAACATACTCATTACATCTATCAATAAAACTAAAAATTTCGTTTAAAGCCTTATCCACTTCAAAATTTTCCATTAAACTATTAATTTTTTTCTCATCCAATTTTTTCAAAAGTTTATTCGTTGTTTTTTCTACTCCAAACTTTTCAATTAAACCAGAAACACGACTAACTAAATTTCCAAGTTTATTTGCAAGTTCATTGTTATGCCTATCAATTAATACCTTTTCTGAAAAATCCCCATCATCTCCAAAAGGAGTTGCTCTTAACAAAAAATATCTTACAGAATCTTTGTTTCCAGTAATAGAAATTAATTCATCAACATTTATTACTCTTCCACGAGATTTTGAAATTTTTTCTCTGTCAAAAGTCCACCAACCATGTGCAAAAATTTCTTTAGGCAATTTTTTATTAACACTTAATAAAAAAGCAGGCCAATAAACGGTATGAAACCAAATAATATCTTTTCCAATTATATGGAGATCTGCAGGCCAATATTTTTCATTTTTACCTGAACCAGAGAGATAATTAAATAGGGCATCAAACCAAACATAACAAACATGTTTTTTATCAAAAGGTAATGGAATTCCCCAATCAAAAGAAGTTCTAGAAATGGATAAATCTCTTAATCCCTCTTTAACACGATTAACTATCTCTTGTTTTCTACTTTTTGGATATATAAATTTGGGATTATCTTTATATAATTTTAATAAATCTTTTTGATACTTGCTTAACCTAAAAAAATAACTTTCTTCTTTAACTTTTTCCACAGGTTTTTTATGTATTGGGCAACAATTTTCAACCAAATCCTTTTCTGTATAATAAGCTTCACACCCCACACAATAAAGTCCCTCATATTTTCCAAGATAAATGTCTCCATTGTCATATGACTTTTGTAACATTTCTTTGACTAACTTTTCATGATCTTTATCTGTTGTTCTAATAAACCGGTCATATTTTATATCTAACTTATTCCATGCATCCTTAAACTTTGGAACCAAAATATCAACAAACTCTTTAGGAGATTTTCCAGCTTCCCTTGCAGTTTCAGCAATTTTTTTTCCGTGGTCATCTGTTCCAGTCAAAAAATAAACATCTTTTCCTTTTTGTTTATTCCAACGTGAAAGGGCATCTGCTACAATTGTAGTATATGCATGCCCAATATGAGGAACATCATTTGGATAATAAATGGGGGTTGTAATATAAAATTTTTTTACCATTAGAAAAAGAAAAGAATTATATATAAAAAACCTGCCATTTTGAATTCAAGTCCATAAAGCTTTAAAATGCTCCTCATTTGAAAAGGGTAAATAATTTAAAAAGGGAATTCTTAATTAAAATATGTTAAACAAAAAAAAGTGTAAAGTATGTAAAGAAACTGTAAAAAGAAAACAGAACTTCTGCCCTAATTGTGGAAGCCAATTAAAAAATTATAATGAGACATGGGGCCTACTTGGAAGAGATGATTCCATTAATAAAAAACCTGGAATCATAGAAGGATTTGGGGATAAAATCATAAATAAAATGATTTCCAGTACATTTAAGATGCTTGAAAAAGAAATACAAAAAGGATTTAAAGGCAATCAAAAGACCCCCCAAACTAAAATGAAATTGATGATAAATGGAAAAGAAATTCTTCCACAAGAAGCTCAAAAAAATGCCCAAAAAAAGGATCCAAATTTAAAATTTCTTCCAATAGAGTTTTCAGATGAAAATCTAAAAAAATGGAAAAAAGTAAAAAAGAAAGAACCAAAATCTAAACTTAAAAGGGTTGAAGATAAGATTGAATATGAGGTGGAAATTCCTGGAGTCAAATCAATTAAGGATATTTCAATAATCAAACTTGAAAATAGCCTTGAAATAAAAGCAGTTTCAGATAAAGCAGGATACTTAAAAAGAATCCCAATTGATCTTCCTCTTAAAAAGTACTCTCTTGTAAAAGGAATTTTGACCCTTGAGCTTGATGCGATTAATTAATCCATTCAATTATAAAAATTAAATTCCTTTTAAAAAAATGATTTTAAGAAAGATTAAACCAATTAAACAAAAAAATCACATGTGTGGACCTGCTTCTTTAGAGATGTCTTGAAATTTTATGGCAAAGAAAAAAACCAAGATGAATTAAAATTATTACTTAATTCGAGCCTACTACTCGGAACCACCAATAAAAATATGGTTCTTGTTTCCAAAAAATTAGGATATAATTCAAAAATAAAAAAAACTCTTCAATTAATGAAATTAGAAAATTGATTTCAAAGAAAATTCCTCCAATTGTGGGGTGGTTTACTCCAGAAGGATGGAGCCATTATTCTGTTATTAAAGGTATTAATAAAAATTATATTTTTATCACAGACCCTCAATTAAATAAAGTTGGAAAAATGAAAATTGAAGATTTTGATAAAAGATGGTTGAATGTTGATTGGGAAAATATGAATTTCATAAAAAAATTAATTGTTTCAATTAAAATTTGGGTAAACAATAAAATTAACAAAAAAAATAATTTCAAATTACCTTTAAAAAAGAGGAAATTTCTCTCAGAGAAGTAATAATAATTGAAAAATCTCAATAATTTTTAAATTAACAAATTTTATAAACTTTTAGAGCATTATTTTGATATGAAAATTCCTTCAAAAATTTCATGTGAACTTGCTGAAGAAACGGGCTGGCACATTGGGGATGGAAGCATGAATTTTTATAAAAATAAAGAAAAATGAGAGGATTATATCAACTTAGAGGGCATATTGAAGATGATAAAACCCACTATGAAAAAAGAATAAAACCCCTCTTTGAAAAATTATTTGATATTAAGATTAGTATAAGAGATATGCCTTCCACAAGAGTTGTTGGATTTCAAATATGGAATGATGAATTAGTTAATTTCAAAAAAAAGCTGGGTTTATGCACTGGAAAGAAATATCAAATAGAAATACCCAAAATATTCTTGAAAAATAAAAATCTAAAAAGATGTATAATTCGTGAAATTTTTGATACTGATGGAGGAATTTATCTTGAAAAGAAAAATGGAAAATTATATCCAAGAATTTATATTACAACAATTTGTGAAAATTTATCTGAACAAATAATGGAAATTTTTAGTGAATTTGAACTTCATTCGACAAAATATTCACAATTATATGACAAAAAATTCAAAAGAAAAAGAAGTTATATTCTAACAATAAGAGGAAAAGAAATGTTTCATAAATTTATGAAAGAAATAAAACCAAAAAATCCAAAGCATATTGAAAAATACCAAAGATTTGTTAATTCGCAAAACTTATAAAAGCCTTAATTATTTAGATTTATTGTGATCCTGTAGCTCAGCCTGGTAGAGCGCGGCTCTGATATTGAAACTTGTTAAAAAAAGTAGTCATTAGATAGGCCGAGGTCCACGGTTCAAATCCGTGCAGGATCATTTTTGAAGATTATTTTTCCAAACCTTTTTAAACCGCATATTTCTCTTTAAATTCATGGTACATGGATTATATTATTATATAAAGCAAGCTTGGAAAAAACCTGATGCTAAAACTCTTAGAGATAGGATGACCACCTGGAGAGCTGGAAATGTTTTTACTAAAGTTGAAAAACCTTTAAGGTTAGACCGAGCAAGAAGTCTTGGTTATAAAGATAAGAAAGGTTTTGTAGTAATTAGAGTAAAAGTTAAAAGAGGGGGCCACAAAAGACCTAGGCCAAACAAAGGAAGAAGAGGTAAAAGACTTCATACTAGAAAAAATCTAAAAATGAGTTATAAATGGATAGCTGAACAAAGAGTATCAAAAAAATATGTTAATTTAGAAGTGTTAAATTCATATGAAATTGGAAAAGATGGAATGAATTATTTCTATGAAGTGATTTGCGTTGACCCAACTAAATCTGAAATTAAATCTGACAAAAATATTAATTGGATTACAAAACCTAAAAATCAAAATAGACCTGAAAGAGGATTAACTTCTGCAGGTAAAAAATCTCGTGGACTTCGAAATAAAAGTCCAACTTCAAATGTAAGGCCAAGCGTTGGTGCTGGAATGAGAAGAAAATCTCGAAACGATGGGGTTAGAAAGAAAAATAAGTTGTAATGAAATTCCATTCTCTCTTAAAACTTTTCACCGTAAATTATTTAAACGCATGAAACATTTTTCATATATCTACTAAAATGACACATGAATTAAAACCTCTCGGATATGAATATGATGTTCTTGAACCTTACATAGACAAAGAAACTATGGAGATTCATTATTCAAAACATCATCAAGGGTATGTTAACAAACTTAACACTGCTTTAGAAAAAAATCCCGAACTTCAAGAAAAACCAGTTGAAGAACTCCTTAGTAATTTAAATTCAATTCCAGAAATAATAAAAACAGCTGTAATAAACAATGGTGGAGGAGTATATAATCACAACTTTTTCTGGCAAATTTTAAAAAAAGATGTTGAACCAACTGGAGAAATTTTGAATGAGATAAATAAAAAATTTGGTTCTTTTGAAGAATTTAAAAAGATTTTTTCAGAAGCTGCAGCAACAGTATTTGGAAGTGGTTGGACCTGGTTAGTTTACAATAAAGAAAAAAAGGAAATTGAAGTGTTTCATTCAAAAAATCAAGACTCTCCAATCTCATTTAATTTAACTCCTTTAATTGGAATTGATGTTTGGGAACATGCTTACTACTTAAAATATCAAAATAAAAGACCTGAATATATTGAAAATTTCTTTAAAGTAATAAACTGGAACAAAGTTAATGAACTTTTTTCTGAAGCGATAAAATAAATCCCAAACATTAAAAACTCTTTTTTCCTGTAAAATAAATGAGGTTTGAAAAACTTAGCAATTGTTATGAAAAACTTTCTCAAACTACAAAAAGGTTAGAAAAAGTTGAGATTTTAGCTAAATTTTTTGAAAATATTTCTACTGAAGACTCTGATATTCTTTATCTTATCCAAGGAGATATCTATCCTGCATATGATGAAAGAAAAATTGGAATTTCAAATCAAATTGCAATAAAAGCAATTTCAAAAGCAGTTGGAACTGATTCAAAAAAAGTTACTGCTCTCTGGAAAAAAATTGGGGACATTGGAGAAGTTGCAAAAAAATTAACAAATGAAAAAAAACAAACTACCCTTGCAAGTCACCTTTTAACAACAAAGAAAGTAATTGATAACTTAAGAAAATTACCTGAATTAATTGGAAAAGGAACAGTAGAAAAAAAGATAGCATTAATTACCGAACTTTTAACTTCGTCCAATCCTACTGAGTCACTTTATTTAATAAGAATTTTAATTGGGGACTTAAGAATAGGTGTTCAAGAATCAACAATAAAATATGCAATTCTCAAAGCCTTTTTTAAAAATAATAAAGAATATGAGGAAGACCTCCAAAGAGCAATAGATAGGTCAAATGACCTAAAAGAAGTTTTTGAATTTGCGAAGAGGGGAAAAATAGAAGATTTAGAAAAGATACAACTTCAAGTTGGAAAACCTATAAAAGCAATGCTTGCACAAAAAGCAGAGAATATTGAAGATGCTTTCAAACACTTGGGAACTCCCCTTGCTATAGAATACAAATATGATGGATTCAGACTTCTTATTCATAAAAAAGGAAACATAGTTACTCTTTTCACAAGAAGTTTAGAAAACGTTACAAAACAATTTCCAGAAGTAATTAACTACATAAAAGAATTTGTTAAAGGAGAATCTTTTATTTTGGATTCAGAAGCAGTTGGATATGACAAAGAAACTAAAAGATATACGGACTTTCAAGCAATTTCTCAAAGAATAAGAAGAAAATATAATATAAAACAAATTTCAGAAAAACTCCCCGTTGAAGTAAATGTTTTTGACGTTTTGTATTACAATGGAAAAAATGAACTTGAAACTCCTTTCAAAAAAAGAGCAGAATTAATAAGAAAAATTGTAACACCTCATCCATATAAATTAATTTATTCAAAAATGAAAATTACCTCTAATGAAAAAGAAGTGAAAGAATTTTATAAAAAAGCCTTGAAAGACAACCAAGAAGGAATTATGTTTAAAAATCTCGAAGCACCATACAAACCAGGGAGGAGGGTTGGAAACATGTTAAAACTTAAACCAGAAGAAAATGAACTTGATTTGGTTATTACCGGGGGAGAATGGGGAACTGGAAAACGTTCTGGATGGATTTCAAGTTTTATCCTTTCCTGTAAAGAGGGAGATAAATTTTTAGAAATTGGAAAAGTTGGAACGGGAATTAAAGAAAAATCAAAAGAAGGAGTTGGTTTTAATGAATTAAATGCTAAATTAAAACCCCTAATTATAAAAGAAGATAAAAACGGAATAAAAATAAAACCAAAAATTGTTGTAACAGTACATTATCAAGATATTCAGAGATCTCCAAATTACGAATCTGGTTGGGCCTTGCGTTTTCCTAGGATAACAACTTTAAGAGAGGACAGAGGAACTCATGATATTGCTAACCTAGAAGAAATAGAAAAAGAATTCATAAACCAAAGAGCTAAGAATTATAAGTATGGTTGAGAGCAATAATTTTTAAAAAAGCTTTTCTACTGAAAACTTGATGTCAAGGGAAATTCCTGTGAAAAGAAATAGATTTATAGTTAATTTGGAGGATGAAATAACCAAAGATTATTCAAGAAGATTTATAGTTTATTATCAAAATACTGAAAAAGAAGTAAATGAAATTTTTTGGCCATTTGCTAAAGAATACCTGAAGGGGAAAAGTCTTTTGTACCTCCCGCATACCGAGATAGTAAAAATAATTGATGTTGACAAGGAAGAAAAATTTGTTCCAGACTATTTATCCGCACAAAGTTTTATATCCCTCTCTAAAAAAAGAAAACATGCCCAAATTGATAAAAGATTATAGAACATTCTTAAATTCAAAAAAAATATCCCATGATGAAATAAGATATGAATTTACTAAAGAAACTCTTTTTAAATTTGACCAATTAAAATTATGGGAAATCGAAGCAGAATCCTAAAAATCTATAAACTTTAAAAACTTCTTTTTTAAATGGTTTTTAAAATAGAGGATTATCTTTCCTTTTCAATAAAATTAATTCTTATTTTGTCAATTTTAAATTCAGCTTATTTTGGACTCTGGCACATTATGTCTACAAATATTTTTCTTTTAGTATTAGTTTTTTCTCCTCAAATACTAAAAAAATCTTATAACCTTAAATTTCCAAAAGAGTTTGAAATTCTTCTTCTAATTTTTATTGTGGTTACCCTTTTCTTAGGGCAAATAAAGGGGATCTTTGCACCAATACTTTTTGGAATTGGAACCGGAATGATTGGACTTCTCATACTTTTTATTCTTTATTCAACAAATAAAATCAAAAAAAATTATCCATTAATTGTTTTGTTCTCATTTAATTTTGCAATTGCATTTGGAGTTGGACTTGAATTAATAAAATATTATATTAAAATAATTTTAAATCAAAGTTTAGATGGAGGAATTTATATTTACACTATGAATAACTTAACTTATGTTTTACTTGGAGCAGCAATTGCTTCTGGAATAGGATTTCTTTACCTAAAAACACATCTTAAATTTATTGGAGAAGCTCTAAAGAAGTTTAAATCCGCAAATAAAGAAATTTTCAAAAAAAATGAATCTCCCCAAGAATTAATTGAATTAATCAAAAAGGGAGAGGGTGAAATTTTAGAATTTAAATCTGGATTAAGAATAAACCTCCATACAAATGAATTTGATAAAAAAATAGAACATTCTAATTTGAAAACTCTTTGTGCTTTTTTAAATTCTGATGGAGGAACCTTAATCATTGGTGTTGATGACAAAGGAAAAATTTTAGGAATAGAAAAAGATAATTTTGAAAATTCAGATAAAATGCAACTTCATCTATCAAACTTAATAAAACAAAAAATTGGAAAAGAAAATTCGCATTTAATTTCAATAAAAGTAATAAAATTTAAAGGAAAAGAAATTATAAAAATAGAATGCAAAAAATCAAAAAAACCAATTTTTTTAAAAGATGAAAAAGAGGAAGAATTTTATATTCGGACTGGACCCTCAACCTCACGGATACAGGGGAGAGAACTTCTTGAATATGTAAAAAGAAATTTTGAGAAAGAAAACTAAAGAACCAAAAACCTTTATAAACCCCTTTTTTCTTTAAAAAGGATGACTGCGAAGAAAACAGCCGCTAAAGCTAAATCAAGCCTTAAATCTAAAAAAGATTCTGAATATAAAATTCAAAATATTGTTGCAACAACTTCTTTAGAAAAACCTGTTCCATTAACTAAACTCGCAAGAACTCAACCTAATACGGAATATAATCCAGAAACTTTTCCAGGATTAGTTTTAAGAATTAAAGAACCAAAATCAGCAGTTTTAGTTTTTTCTTCAGGAAATCTAGTTTGTACTGGAACAAAGTCTCTTCCTCAAGTAAGAAAAGTAATTGATGAAGTGATAAAACAACTTAAAAAGGTAAATGTAAAAATTACTATAAAACCAAAAATTACAGTCCAGAATATTGTTGCTTCTGGGACAATAAACCTCCAACTTAATTTAAACTATTTAGCTCTTGAAATGGAAAACACTGAATATGAACCAGAACAGTTTCCAGGATTAGTTTACAAACTTAAGGACTCAAATGCTACTTTCCTTCTTTTTAGTAATGGGAAACTTGTTTGTACTGGAACAAAAAATAAACAACAACTTGAAGACTCAATGACTCAACTTCTTAAAAATATAAAAGTTATTTTAAAAGATTATAAAAAATGAATAAAAAATTATTTTGGACAGTCTCTATTTTTGTATTATTATTGATTGTGGCTACAATTTATATTTTAAGCATAAACAAATTAAATGAAGAAAAAAATAAAAGTTTAAGTGAAATTGAAATAAAAAACATAATTCTTCCAAGTGTTGTAAATTATTGTGAATTTGCAGAAAATCAATCAAATGAATTTGTAAAAAATGGGGGGAGTGGATTCATTTGCCCCACTTGTAGACAATTTTCTTCAGAAACAAGCTATTTATTAGACTCAATAAAATTTAATGAAAAAAAGGTCAATCCAGATGGAGGTCTCCAAATAAAAGTAATAATTGATTCAATCTATGGTAGAAATGATAGGGTAGGACAATTCCAAGCAAATTTCACAATTTCTAAAGGGGGAGTTGTAACTTCAAAAAATTTCTCTGGAGCACAGTGTGTTCAATAATTCCTTTTAAAACCACTCATTAGTTCATAATTATTTTTATAAAGAAAACTTTCATCAATTTTGTATGGATGAAGTTGATTTTACCAAAGAGCCTGAAGAAGGGATTTTGGAACAAAAAAGGCCTGAGCAAACAGGAAAACAAGAAGAACTAATTTTGGAGTCAAAAAGATTTATTGATTCATATAAAAAAGAACTAAAATCTTCCTTAAGGGATGAAAATAATGTTGTTTATGTGGATTTTATGGAAATTGCCGAAGAGTCTCCAATGCTTTCTGAAGAATTAATAAAAAACCCCGAAGAAGCACTTAGAATTATTGAAACTGCTATTGAAGAGATGGGTTTAATTGAAAATGTGAGAGTGAGACTTTTCAACTTACAAAAATCAGATGAAATTTTAGTTAGAAATATTCGTTCAAAACATCTAAATGAATTAATTTTGATAGAAGGAATAATTCGTCAATCTTCAGACGTTAGACCCCAAGTAGTTAATGCTAAGTTTGAGTGTCCAAGTTGTGGGACAATAATTTCAGTTTTACAAATAGAAAAAAAATTTCGTGAGCCAAGTCGTTGTTCCTGTGGTAGAAGAGGAGGATTTAAACTTTTGAGTAAAGAAATGGTTGACACCCAAAGACTTATTGTTGAAGAAGCTCCAGATATGCTTCAAGGTGGAGAACAGCCAAAAAGAATAAATGTATTTGTAAAAGAAGATTTAGTTGATCCAAAAATGGAAGAAAGGACAACTCCTGGTTCAAGAGTTAAAATTATTGGAATTCTAAAAGAAGTTCCAGTTCCATTGTCAACTGGAGGGATGTCCACTCGTTTTGAACTTGCTCTTGAAGTAAATAATATTATTCCAATGGAAGAAACTTTTGAAGAATTAGATATTACTGAAGAAGATGAACAACAAATTCAAGAACTGGCAGCGGATCCAAAGGTAAGAGAAAAATTAAGAGATAGTATTGCTCCAAGTGTTTGGGGATATGAAGAAATAAAAGAATCTTTACTTTTGCAACTTTTTGGGGGGGTTCAAAAACAAAAACCAGATGGACAAAAAACTCGTGGAGATATCCATATCATGATGATTGGAGACCCGGGAGTTGCAAAATCTGTAATTTTGAATTTCATGGCAAACATTTCTCCAAAAGGAAGATATGTTGTGGGAAAATCTACTTCTGGTGCAGGATTAACTGCAAGTGTAGTAAGAGATGAATATTTGAAAGGTTGGTCTCTTGAAGCGGGAGCAATGGTTCTTGCAAATAAAGGATTAGTTGCAATTGATGAACTTGAGAAAATGGACCCTACAGACCAGTCAGCGATGCACGAAGCAATGGAGCAACAAACAGTAACAATCTCAAAAGCAAACGTCCAAGCTACCCTTAGAGCTCAAACTTCGGTACTTGCGGCAGCCAATCCAAAATTTGGAAGGTTTGACCCAAGCCAAGGAATTCCCCAACAAATAAATTTGCCTCCAGCATTAATTAATCGGTTTGATATTATTTTTACAATGAGGGATATTCCCAATTTAGGAAATGATACTAAAGTTGCAGACCATATTCTAGAAGAACATCAAAGAGAGGCCAAAGAGATGTTAGTTGATAAAAATTTATTTAGAAAATATATTGCTTATGCCAGACAAAGAGTTCAACCTAAGTTAACTGATGAGGCGGTTAAAAAAATGAAAGATTTCTATGTAGGACTTAGAAATAGACCCATGATAGAAGGACAAGAAATGAGAACCATCCCAATTTCAGCAAGACAATTAAATTCCCTAATTAGAATGGCTGAAGCAACGGCAAAATTGAGAATGTCTGAAAAAGTTGAAGAAGAAGATGCCGAAATTGCAATCAATCTCCTAAAATATTATTTGATGCAAGTAGGATTTGATGAAGAAACTGGGGAAATTGATATTGACAAAATATCTGGAAAGATGAAATCAAGTTCACGAAATAAAATTTTTATAGTAAGAGATACAATCTCCCTTTTAGCTAAAGAACTAGGAGAACTCATTCCAATTGAAAAAGTTGAAGAAAAGCTTGAAGGAAAAGTCAACCCAGAAGAAATAGAAGATGCTATTGAAAAATTGGCAAAGGAGGGAACAATTTTCAAACCTCGAAGAGGATATGTTCAAAAATTATAAAAAATTTTATAATTTAGTTAAAAAAATCTGAATCTTTAAAATTTATTTATAAATTTTCTCTGATTTAGTTCATAAACATAAATATTTAAAAACCGCACCTCATTTTTGTAAACATGACAGACCAATATAAAAGAAACATTGCATACAAACTAAGAATAGGAAACATACTTTTGGGGAAACCAATTTTTGACAATGACAAATTTATCTATCTTGAGCTTGGAAGCAAAAAAATTTCAAGAACAAATGTAATTGGAAACATTGTTGACAAATATGAAAGTGAAGGAGATAAAAAATATCTTTTTTTTACACTTGATGATGGTTCAGGGCAAATAAAATTAAAAGTTTTTGGTGAAGAAGACTCTGAAAAATTCAAAGGAATAACCCAAGGAGAAACAGTTGCAGTTATTGGAGTTGTTAGAAATTGGAACAATGAAACTTATATCCAACCAGAAATAATTTCAGCAAAAGATCCAAAATACCTTTTAGTCAGAAAACTTGAACTTGAAAAACAAAAAAGTGATACTTCAAAACCCGTTACGGATAAAAAAGTTGTTCAGGCAATAAAGGATAAAATTTTAGGAAAAATAAAAGAAGCTGAAAGTGATGGAGGAATTGACTCTGAAAAAATAATTCTTGAATTTAGAGAAGTTTCAACTGACACAATTAATGAAGAAATAAAAAAGCTCCTTGAAGAAGGAATAATCTTTGAACCTAGACCCGGAAGACTTAGATATTTAGGTTAAACTACTTTTTCTTCTTACTCTTAATTTTATCTTGAAATTTATATCCAAAATAAATTACAATTATTAATCCTGCAAGAGAAATTAAAAATCTAACAAAATCATTTGAATAACTCCAGTAGCTTGAAACTCCTTTAAGAACAGTTCCTAAACCCCCTCCCATAATTCCAACTCCAACAAAATCTAAACTAAAAAAGTAAGCTCCCAAAAGAATTAATAATATTCCCAAAGGAACCGCAATTAAGAAAACATTCATATGATAACTCTCTAACTTTAAATTATACGCTTCACGACAACTAAAATCTTGGTCGCAATAACCTGGAACTTCTCCCTTTACTGGTTGAGCATAAGAAGTCCATTTTCCCCCTAAATCAAAACAAGTTGTTTCATTTAAATTTTGAACTTGCCAAAGACTTGGACTACAAAAATCATCATACTTAGGTTCAGAATAAAAAGTATTTATTCCATAGGTCACCACAAAAAAGGTTAGAATTAAAACTGCAATTCCTAAAAAAACTTCTTTTATATTCATATTAATCTTAATACAAAAGATTTTATAAACTTGCCTCAATAAGGAAATTTATGGAAAGTTATGAAGAATTATTAAATAGAGCATATAAAGATGTAAAAGTTGTTGAAGGTACAGGAGAAAGGTTTGAAATTCCAAAAATTGAAGGAATGTTTGTTGGAAAGAAAACGGCTCTAACTAACTTCTTTCAAATAACTTCTAATTTAAGGAGAAGTAAAGAACACTTTCTAAAATTTTTAACAAAAGAGTTAGCTGCAAAAGCGACAATTGATGGAGAAAGAGTAATTCTTAACATGAAAGTTCCAAGTAAAAAAATTAATCCCAAAATTGAACAGTATGTTGAAGAATTTGTATTATGTAAAGAATGTAAAAAACCAGATACTGAATTAATTAAAGAGGGTAAATTCACAATAATTCATTGTCTTGCATGTGGGGCAAAACACCCAGTTAGAAGTAAAATATAACTTTCCCACAGTTCCAGAACCTTTAAAAAATAAAATTACTCTATTAAATTAACAGAAAAAGGACAAGGAGGTAAAAAAAATGACAGTAACAGGATATTGCGTAAAATGTAAAGTTAAAGGACATCCAATGAAAGATGTGCAAATGACTCAAACCTCAAGAGGAGGATTCATGGCTAAAGGTAAATGCACTGATTGTGGATGTGGAATGTGTGCAATGAAATCAAAAGATGACGCCGAGAAATTGGTTAAATCTGGAGAAGCTAAAAAAGCATACTAAATAAGTTTATTTTTATTTTATTTTTTTAATTAAATCGAAATCTAAGAAAAGATGTTTGTGAATATAATAGAATCATATAGGGAAGTTGTAGCAATTGTGGATAAAGAGCTAATTGGAAAACAATTTTTTGAAGGAAAGAAGCAATTGGATATCAAAGAATCATTTTACAAAGGAGAAAATGAAAATCCTCTTCCAAAAGAAGAAGTTAAAGAAATTATGATTAATTTCTCTAAAGAAGATGCAACTTTTAACATTGTTGGAGAAAATTCAATAAATTGTGCACTTGAAGCGGGAATAATTAATGAAGAACAAATTCTAAAAATTGATGGAATTCCTTATACATTAATTTTATTATAAAAGTTTTTATATTCAAAAGGATAAATAAATCTAATGACCAATCAAATGAGAAAAAATAGGGGTCTTGGAGAACTTGACAGTTATCTTGAAAATTTTAGTGGATTAATTAAAAACAAACTAAAATATCAAAAAAAAGTTAAAATTCTTGATGCTGGCTGTGGTTATGGTCTTGCAATGACGGGTTTATTAAAAAAATTTGGAAATAGAATTGAAGTTATTGGTTACAATAAAAATAAACAACATGGCACAATTAAAGATTTGAAAAGAATGTCTATAAAAAGAGGTCTTTTCACAAAAGAAGATATTAAAAAAATAAAAAACTTTCCAAAAATAATTTATCTTAACGCGGAAAAAAAACTCCCTTTCAGAAAAGAAAGCTTTGATTTCATCTACTGTCTTCATTCAGTATATCTATACAAAGATAAAATTGAATTCTTTAAAGAAGTGAATAGAATTTTGAAAAAGGATGGAATTGCAAGAATATCTTTTTTTGAGGTCACAATGCTCAAAAACAAAAAAGAAGTATTTGATAACTTAAGAAAATCGAATCGAAATCATTTTCTAGAAATATGGAATGAAACAAAACAAATTAATATTATTGATTATTTTAACAATATAAAAGGAATAGAGATAAAATTTGGAAAAAGAAAAAGCAAAGACCATGCAATTATCTATCTTGAAATCAAAAAACAACCCAAACTAAATTTTAATTTAAAATTTGTTAATTCTGTTAATATGGGACTTATCGCTCCCGATAAATACGGAATAAGGGACATCTATTCTTTAAATTCAACCCCAAAAGTCTTATAAAGAAAATTTTTGATTAATATATATGGGTTACCACAAAAATAGTTCAAACAAAAAAGCTGAAGAACCATCAATAACAAGAGCTCCGCTTCCAAAAGGGCGTGAAATAATTGGAATTATTGAACAAAGATATGGGGGAAACAAGATGAAAGTTAATTGTTTGGACAAAAAAGAAAGAATGGGAAGGGTTCCTGGAAGACTAAAAAGATATTTATGGCTTAGGCCAGGAGATGTGATAATTATTGAACCTTGGGAACTTGATGACACAAAAGGGGAAATACTTCTTAAATACAAACCAAACCAAATTGCTTGGCTTAAAAAAAATGGATTTTTAGAAAAAGAGAATGAAGAATTCTAATAATTTAAACATCAAAAAACTTATAACTTCAAAGCTTTTCTCGTAAATATGAAAACAATAATTTTAGACAAAATTGTGAGAATTATCAAGAATAAGAAAAAACTTGAAAAACTCCTAAATGTGAAAATTACCAATAAAGGTAAAGAAGTTAGTTTTGAAGGTTCTGCAGAAGATGAGTTTATTGCAACAATGGTTTTTGATGCTCTTGATATGGGCTTTAGTTTTTCTGATGCTTCTTTAATAAAAGAAAAAGATTTGGAATTTGATAGAATAAATATAAAGGATTTTGTTAGAAGAGGAAACGTAGAAAAAGTGAGGGGAAGACTAATTGGTAAAAATGGTTCAGTCTTAAAAGCACTTTCAGAATTAACAAAATGTTCTTTTGAAATGAAAGGGAATGAAGTGGGAATTGTTGGAGATCCTGAAAACATGAAACCTGCAATTGATGCAGTAATTCAGATTGTCCAAGGCTCAAAACATTCACATGTTTACAAAGGACTTGAAAAAAGGGAAGAGGATCCCCTTCTTGATTTGGGTTTAAAAGAGAAAAACCAATAAAAACCTTTAAATAAGAATTTTCTTAAAGATGAATATGTCCCGATAGCTCAGTTGGTAGAGCGAACGGCTGTTAACCGTTAGGTCGAAGGTTCGAGTCCTTCTCGGGACGTTTTCTAAAAGAATAAACTTTTAATTCTCTATTTCTAACTAACTATATGGAAAAGGAAAAACAAAAAGTTCTTCTTGCAATGAGCGGAGGAGTGGATTCTTCAGTTGCAGCACTTTTACTTCAAAAAAAAGGTTATGATGTTTATGGAGCATTTATGAAAAATTGGTCTGACACCAAAAATAAAATAACAGGAGAATGTGCATGGGTAGAAGAAAGAAATCATGCAATAAAAATTGCAACAAAACTTGGAATTCCTTTTGTAACCTTAGATTTTGAAAAAGAATACAAAAAACTTGTAGTTGATGAAATGTTCAAAAAGTACAAAATTGGAATCACTCCAAACCCAGATATTGATTGTAATGAAAAAATAAAATTTCCTCTCCTTATAAAAGCCGCAAAAAAAATTGGAATAAACTTAATTGCAACAGGACATTATGCTAGAATAAAGAAAAAAGGGAAAAATTTTGAACTCCATAGGGGAAAAGATGAAAGTAAAGACCAATCCTATTTTCTTTACAGGCAAAGTCAAGAAGACTTTTCACGAACGCTTTTTCCAGTTGGAGAATTAACAAAAATAAAAGTAAGAAAAATTGCAGAAAAAAATAAATTCCAAAATGCAAACAAAAAAGGAACAACAGGAATTTGTTTTATTGGAAAAGTTAACTTGAAAGATTTTTTAAGTAAAAAAATAAAACCAAAAAAAGGAAAAATTTTAGACCCAGATGGAAAAGTTGTTGGAGAACACGATGGAATTTATTTTTATACTGTTGGGCAAAGACTTGGTCCAAGATATGGATTTGAAGTTAATAGGACAAACAACACAAAGAGAATAAAAAAATGGTATGTTGCAAAAAAAGATGCCAAAACAAATACAATTGTTGCAGCACCCGAAGGACATAAAATTCTTCTAAGAAAAGAGATAATCTTAAATAATTTACATTTAATAGATGAAACAAAAAAGGATTTTTTAAAACACAAAAAGGTTTTTTCAAGAATCAGGCAAGTGGGAGAACTTATTCCTTCAAAAATATCTCTTGAAAAAAACAAAATAAAAATAACTCTAAACAAAGGAATAACCGGAGTCTCAGAAGGCCAAGCAATTGTTCTTTATAACAAAACGAAATGCCTTGGTGGAGGAGTTATTAGTTTCTAAAAACTTAAAAATCCCATTTACCTTGAATAATTAATGAAATTACAAGAAGCAATTAAGAAAAGAAAAAGTGTGAGGAAATTTTCTTCTAAAAAACCTGATTGGAGAGATATAATTGAAGCAATTCACACTGCACAATATGCTCCTATGGCTGGAGGACTTTTTCATCTAAAGTTTGTGATTGTAGATAATAAACAATTAATTGAAGAAATTGCAAAATGGTGTGAACAATCTTTTATTTCTGAAGCACAATATGTTGTGGTGGTTGTTTCTGATCCTGGAATTGTGACAACTCCTTTCCCTAAAATGGGAGAATACTTTTGCCCACAACAAACTGGAGCAGCAATTCAAAATTTTCTTTTGAGTCTTGAAGAATCTGGACTTTCAACCTGTTGGATAGGTCACATGAATGAAGAAAAAATTGGAAAAACCTTGAAAATATCTGAAGATTATACTATTGAAGCTCTTTTTCCAATAGGATATTCTAATGAAATTTTCAAAAAGAAAAAGCAAGACCCTGACATTTATAATATTCTTTATTTTAATAAATGGGAAAAGTATAGGATGAAAAAAACTGAAAAAATAGATTCTCGTGCTCCCGAAGGATATTAAAATAATTTAGAAGAAATTGATCCAAGAATTAAAGTAGTTGAAATTATAATTGCCCACATAATCCTAACATAATAATATCTTATTGTTTCTTCAAGTTCTTTTTTATCCATGTCTCAAAGAAAATTCACAATTATAAAAACTTTTTCTAAAAAAATAAACCCTGGAAGGCCCCTCCCCCCCAGGATTAATTTAAAATAAAAAAATAAAAGGGATTTTTAAATCAATCGAATTAACCGTATATGTCAATTCCTAAGTCCGACATACCTTTAGATTGAGGCATTGCGTGGTCTTCAAAATCCTTTCCGAGTACGTATGGAGATTTAACTCCTGTCATTATTGTAATCACTCTAACTTTCCCGACAAAGTCTTTAGCAATTCTAGCACCAATAATAACTTGTGCATCTTGGCTTAAGTTTTCTGAAACCGTCCTACCAATCACATCGAATTCTTCAAGTTTTAAGTCAGGACCACATGTTATATGCACCAAAGCTCCGCTTGCACCTTTGTAATCCACATCAAGTAGAGGATGAGTAAGGGCTTGCTTTACCGATTCGTGCACTCTGTCTGTAGCGTCACTTTCACCAATTCCAATGACTGCAACTCCACCGTTTTTCATAATAGATGAAACATCAGCGTAATCCAAGTTAATTAAAGAAGGCAAAGTAATTGTTTCGACGATACCTTTTACCATTGTACTAACTAATTCGTTAGCAACAGCAA
>Ga0210057_1000303_pt1 | contig 83712 bp, 85 predicted proteins | sample CryGeyCG2114_010_2_FD_183968 | JGI IMG/M metagenome (GOLD analysis project Ga0210057, IMG submission 183968) | Groundwater microbial communities from aquifer - Crystal Geyser CG10_big_fil_rev_8/21/14_0.10 (SPAdes) (version 2) | ecosystem: Environmental > Aquatic > Deep subsurface > Groundwater ... | reverse complement strand
CGAACACACAAAGCTTGGGAGAAAGCTATTCCTGACTTTATTCATTACTACAATACTGAGAGACCGCACATGGGGCTTAACATGAAAACACCACTGGAAGTGATTACAAGCTATTGACTAGAAAACAGTTTTTAGTAGGAATTTTATTCAAAATGTAATTCCCTGGATTGGCGTTCGAGTTCAGATAAAAGGAGCGGGCACTCTTTAAGTTCTGGGTCTTCTTTGAGCAATGCTTGCGCCGCTTCTTTGGTTTTTTCGAGCAAGGCGCCATCTGCAAGCGAGGCGATTTTAAGATCGGTGAATCTGCCTGATTGCTCAGTGCCGTACATTTTTCCAGGACCGCGCAAGGATAAATCAAGTTCCGCGATTTCGAACCCATCTTTCGCATGCACAAATTTTTGCAGGCGATTGTGTGTTTCCGGAGATGTTGAATCAGTAAACAAAAAGCAATAGGATTGGCGATCGGAGCGGCCGACTCTGCCTCGGAATTGATGCAGTTGGGACAAGCCGAATCTATCCGCGCCCTCAATAATCATAATGGTGGCAGCAGGCACATCAACCCCGACTTCAACAACAGCAGTTGCAACCAATATCAATATTTCGCCGGATTTGAACGCGGACATAATGTGTTCTTTTTCCGCGCTTTTTAGTTTTCCATGTAAGAGTCCGATACTTGTTTCCTTAAAGACGCCAGTGCGAAGTTTTTCGTATTCCGCGGTCGCGGATGCAACTCCAAGGGAATCAGATTCTTCGATCAGCGGGCAAATGACAAAAACTTGTTCCTTTTTAGCGATGTGTTGCTTGATAAATTGATATGCTTTCGTGCGATTTGTTTCGTCAACTACACGCGTGGTAATTGGTTTTCGGCCTTTTGGCATTTGCTTGATGGTCGTAATATCCAGATCTCCGTACAGCGTTAACGCAAGAGAGCGGGGGATTGGTGTCGCAGTCATGGATAACAGGTGCGGCACGTCGTTGGCTGTTTTGTCTTTTAACTGCTTGCGTTGTGCTACTCCGAATCGGTGCTGTTCATCAATAATAATAAGCCCGAGTTTGCTGAAGCTGATGTCGTGCTGGATAATAGCGTGCGTGCCGATAATAATAGAAACATTCCCATCAGATATGGCTTTCTTTATGTCATTGCGAGGGAGTGTATTCACGACCGCGGCAATCTTATCATCGCGTCTATTGTCTGTTGCTCTATTAACGTGCTCCATCGCAACGTTAAGATTGCTTCCCCCGTTTTTCAACGGGGTCGCAATGACAAGTCCAGACATCCGCGCGTGTTTGCTCGTTAAAAGCGCTACTGTATGATGGGGAAAAATAGTTGCAATGGTTTGGTAGTGCTGGAGCGCTAAAATTTCCGTTGGCGCCATAAAGGCTGTCTGGAAGCCGGCACTTGCTGCGTTTAAGGCCGCGATTGCGGCAACAACGGTTTTGCCGGATCCAACTTCTCCTTGCACAAGTCGGTTCATGGGAATACCTTGTTCCATGTCCTGTAGTATTTTCCAAGCTGCTTTGCGCTGGTCGGCCGTGAGATCAAAAGGCAGGGAAGCAACGAGCTTTTTGGTTGCGGTTTCATTAAAAGGAATTTTTGGCGCGCGTTCCTGGGTGAGATTTTTTCGTGCGCGTTCCGTAAGCAGTTGGACAATAAAAAGCTCTTCAAATCCAAGCCGTTTGCGGGCTGCAAGATATGCCGCGGCATCTTTCGGGAGGTGGATATTTTGGATGGCAGTTTGTGTAGCAATCAGCTCCAGATGTTCAGTTAATTTTTTAGGCAGGATGTCGGGCATCTCGTGCGCGGCTTGGAGCGCTTGGTGCACCAAAAAACGAACCTGTTTTTGTGTGAGGCCGCCGGTTAACGGGTAGAGAGGCACAAGCCTTGATGTGTGAATTGCGTCAGCTGGATGTTCAATTTTTTCAAATTGCGGATTTTTTAGTACCCATCCGCTAAAGTCATGTGCCACTGTTCCTGCAATCGCGACATGGTCTCCTTTGTGTATTGTGTTGGTGATATATGGCTGGTTGAACCACACGATTCGAATTGAGCCTGCGTCATCCAAAAGTTCAGCCTGGGTAAGCTGCATGTGCTTTTTTGCGGTTTTTTTTGTTTCAATGGACCCAATGGTTCCAAACATCGTCCCAAGCGCTCCAATCGAAAGGCTCGCGGTTGAAAGCCGCGCGCTATAGTCCTCGTACCGAGTGGGGTAGTGGTTGAGCAAATCTAATACCGAGCCAATACCAAGTTTGGCGAGCCTGGCCGCGGTAATGGCTCCCACCCGAGTAAGCTGTTTGATGGGAGTTGAAAGGTGTGTGCTCATGTGGTTCTTTCTGTAGATTTTCCGTTGGGCCGACCCGCCGTTTCGGCGGGGAGGTTAACGGAAAATCTATAAGGGGCAGCAAGGCGACTACCGGAGTGGGCTCACGTAGTGAGCACACGGAGGTACGAGCCTTGCATGACCCGTTCTGGTGCCCTCGGCAGGAATCGAACCTGCGTTGCAAGATCCGCAATCTTGCGTCCTATCCGTTGAACGACGAGGGCGCGTCAGCCACGAGCTTCAGGCTTCGTGTCTCCTGGGAGTACCCAGAAGCCACTTCGCCTTTCGTTCGCGTCTTCCTTTCAAATGTTCCATTAACTCGCGAGTACGCGGCTTCACAACGGAACATTTGTAGTATATATTATAACTTCAACAATCGTATCAGTTGTTCAGAAAAGGGTTCATACTCCCGCTCAACATTTTCGGGCAAGTATTTGAGCAGAATTGAACGGACGCGGATAGGATTTTTGTTTTGGAGCGGGATGGCCATGCGCGGTCTAAAATTGCTTTTAAATTCCAGAAAAAGAATTTTTGCCTCATCTGGCTCGTAAAAGATCCAGAAGCTCTTGATGCGGTTGTATGAGTAGTGCGCCTCGCCGATGTTGATTCCATTGCTTGCGATTTCAAAGGTGACTTCTGGAGCTTTTTTACGGTCATGCGCGGCCATGATGAATATTCCAAGAATCAAGATGATCGCGAATAGAAAGTTCCCGCTAAGCACCGTGTATAGTAAGAGCAGTGCTGCGATAGTGATGCTAATAATGTACCAGCGCTTGCCGCGTTCATGTTGGTGGTACTCTGGAATATTCCAGGACATGTTTTGTATTTGTTCTTCTTGCATGGTGATGAGCGTTTTATTTTTGAAGCACGTGGGTCATTCGTTTGGATACGTTTTTGTAGTGCCCAGTATGCGGATTAACAATGGCGGAGAGGCAGGGATTCGAACCCTGGGACCCCGGTAAAGGGGTCAACGCATTAGCAGTGCGCTCCATTCGGCCGCTCTGGCACCTCTCCTCGTCGTAGTCGGATTCCAGCCTACGGATGCCAGCAGGGAGCTGGCCTCCTCCGGCTTACATCCGCCTACTCCTCTCAATTCTGCGCTTAACCTCAGAGTACTTCGGCCCAAGTGCAGAATTGTACTATAAATGCGTTTTGAGCTCCGCAATACACTATCACCATATCTAAAAATCACTGTTTTGTAAAGGCTTATGGTCGTACTGGGTGGCCATAGGCAATCGTGAGCGCCCATACAGATAGAGCGCCTGATTTTTTAAAAAGTCGCGCCAAGGCGTCGGTAGTGCTTCCAGTGGTAATCACATCATCAAGCAGTACCACATGCTTGCCCCGCACAGCCTCAGGTGCGGTAAGTTCAAATGCGCCTGCAATGTTTGTGTAGCGATCAATGCCGGAAAGTTGTGCTTGTGCTTCGGTTTTTTTTGTTCGTTTCGTAGTGTGCGCTATTTCCCAGTGTTTGTTTTCTGCGACAAGGTGCCTTGCAAGCAGGTATGCTTGGTTGAACCCGCGTTCTTTTTCCCGCTTGGGGTGGAGGGGAATAGGTTCAATGAATATTGGTTCTCCGGTGATAAGCGGAGGAGTATCTGCAATGGAATACAAAGCGTGCTTTGATATGCCGGATTGCAGTATGTTCCGCCTGCGATTATTTGCGTCTGCCTGCGCTATGCGCACTGAACGCAATACAAAGTGCGCGAGGGAGGGCGTTATTTCGGAAACCCCATTATACTTCCACGCGTGGATCATTGTTTGGATTAATGGGTGCGCATAGGGAATGCACGAAATCGCACCATCCAAAAAATGGCTGCTACGGCAGTTGGCGCAGGTATTTCCAGTGTTCGTTTTTGCTTCGCAGAACGGGCAGTGGTTTGCAAGTATGCTTGGCAGGCTCTGTTCGCATGTGGCGCATAGCCACCTGCCTTCATCTCCGCATCCTAGGCACGCAAGCGGGAACAAGAGATCAAGCAGTTTCTGTAAAGGTAAGCGTATTGTTTGATACATCAATGTTCATGTTTCGCATTTCAGTACGCGCATCACTGGCGCTAAGGAGATGCTTTGCGATTTCAGACTCAATATGGTCTTGGAAAAATCTGCGGATTCCGCGCGCGCCAACGTCTGGGTGGTAGCCGTGTTGTATGATGTGGCTAACAGCCGCAGTGCTTAGGGTTATGCGGATATGTTCCCGTGTGAGTCGTTCGTTTAACTCGGAAACGTAACGCGCAACAATCATTTCACACGTTTTTTCCGTAAGTGGATTAAACAGTATGGTTGAGTCGATCCGGTTTAAAAATTCGGGTCTAAACCGTTCTTTTAGCTCTCCTAAGACAGTTGCTTTGTTTATGATTTCTATGGCTTCTTTGCCGTCCTGCGAGCCAAACCCAAGTCGTGCCGCATGGTTGAATGTGCTGAGGCCGATGTTTGATGTCATGATGATGATGGTGTTGCGAAAATTTACCATTCTGCCTGTTGCGTCCTTAATGCTTCCTTCTTCTAAAATAGAGAGCAATAAGTTAAACACTTCGGGGTGTGCTTTTTCTATTTCATCCAAAAGCAGCACGCTATGTCCATTTTGGCGAACTTTGTCGGTAAATGAGTTTGAATCGCGGTACCCAACATACCCAGCAGGGGATCCTACCAGCTTTGAGATGCTGTATGGTTCCGAATATTCAGACATATCCAGAGTGTTGATTGCTTTGTGGTCGCCAAACACAGCGTGCGCAATCGCGCGCGCGGTTTCGGTTTTTCCGACGCCAGAAGGCCCGAGGAACATAAACGAGGCAAGAGGGCGGTTTGGGTCGTTGACGCCGGTTCTTGATCTACGGATGAGGTTTGAGATTTTTTCGAGCGCTTGGTTCTGCCCGACAATGATAGCGCCAAGCATTTTTTCGAGCTGGCTAAATTTTATTCGTTCATCTTGAGCAAGATGCCCCAAAGGAATTTTTGCCAGCGCGCTTACCACAGCAAGGATATGCTCGCGTGTCACGGTTATGCGTGTTTCTGTGTATGCCTTGGTTTGCGCCAAAAGTTCTTCGCGCGCGAGTTGCAGCGTATGTTCTTGATTTTTAAGGCTGATAGCCTCATGGTATTGCTCGCGACTTACCTGGTCACGTTTTTTTTGTTGGATATCAAGAATATCAGATTCAATAGCGCGTATTTTTTGCCATGTGTCAGTGCTTGAACGCTGAACTTTTACCGCTGAAGATGCTTCGTCGAGCAAATCAATGGATTTATCCGGCTGCAAGCGTTCTGGCATGTACCGATTGGAAAGCTCTACTGCCGCATCCAGGGCTTGGTCGCTGATTGTTACATTGTGGTAGTTTTCGTAGTTTTTTCTGATTCCCGCGAGCACTTCTCGAGTTTCTTGTGCATTTGGCTCATGTACCATGATAGGTGCAAGCCTGCGCTCTAGGGCGCTGTCTCCTTCGATATGTTTTTTGTATTCTTCAAGCGTAGTTGCGCCGATAATGGAAATGCCGCCGCGCGCGAGCGCGGGCTTGAGCATGTTTGCCGCGTCCAAAGATCCACTTGCCGCTCCAGCGCCGATAATGGTATGCATTTCATCAATAAACAAGATGACATTTTTTTCTTTTTCCGCGGTTTCAAGTGTTTGTTTTAAGCGCGCTTCAAATTCACCACGGTACATTGTCCCGGCAACCATTGCGCCCAAATCCAATGTTACTATTTTTTTGTTTGCGAGCACCGCGGGAACAGTTCCCTCCAGCATGCGTTTTGCCAAACCTTCTACAATTGCTGTTTTTCCAACACCTGCTTCTCCTAATAGTAGGGGATTATTTTTGTAGCGGCGGCACAGTATATGTATCACCCGTTCAATTTCCAATTCACGCCCAATAACCGGATCAATTGTTTGCTGAACTTCGCGGCTGGTGAGCTCGCGCCCAAAATAATCAAGCGCCGAAGGTTTGCCCGGGCTTTTTGTTTGCGTTTCAGATTCTTCGCGGAACACAGCGGTCAAATCCGGAAACTTTGCTGTGCTTTCCAGCACGATTTTTAGATTTTTTTCGAGCTCATGCGGACGAATAGAGCGTTCGGAAAGCCATGTATCCACCTCTGGCGCGCCCATTGCTAGAATGCTTTTAAGCATGTGCTCAGTGCCAACGTATCTATGCCCATGCTGATGGCTTATTTGGACTGCTTTTATCAAACTTTGGGTGACTGCTTCGGATATTGTTGCTGTTTTTTGCTCAAGCGTACGTGTCTGGAATTCAGTTTTTGCGGTAGTTTGGCTTGCCAGTATTCGCCCGCGAACTTGGGGTTTTGTTGATTTTTTGAGCAATTCCGCGGCAATACTTCCTTTTTCTTCGGCAAGCATATCTAAAAGGCAGCTTAAGGAAACCAAAGCAGGCTGTTTGGTAATGTTATGCAACACCTGCTTGAGGTGTGTGGTGCACTTGGATGAAAAAAGATTGTGTGCCATAGGTGTGCTGTGGTTGAATGAATCGTTGGCAAATCAGAGCACTAAAAATACCAGAGCAGGCCGTCTGCTGTCAATACCATCTTAGTATGGCGAGACAGGCCGAGTTTCAACTGGAGCTGGCTGAATAGTTGGCACGCTTACGTTGGTTGGTACTGTTGGGGACGTGGATCTAAGAATTGCAATTTCAGTTGCTGTTTGCGTTCCATCGCGTGTCCGTTCAACTAAAACACGCAGGATGTCGCCAATAGAGAGGTCGGATTCAGCGGCAGTTTTGTTGTTGAGGGTAATACGTGTGAAGGGCGCAAGCTGTATCGTTTCTTCACTTGTTGTTGTGCGCACGGTAATGCGCACTCCTGATTCATGGCTTGAGAGCGTGCCAGTGTAGGTTGCTTCGGGTTCAAAGTTATCTTCTTCGGTGCTTGGCGTGGTTAATCCCTTTGCGGCGTTTTCTTCATCTTTTGCTTGCTGTTGGATTTGTTTAATGATATTTTCGGCATCTTGGTTTGTTTTGTCGCCTTGTTTTCCAAGTATGATAAACGCAACAATCATAATGGCAGCAATGAACAGTGTAATGCTCGCAGTAATCACTAAGTCGCGTGATGTAATTTCACCCTTGGATTGTTTTAAGAAAGACATAGTTAGATGCACTGATTAATGGTATACTCATTATACCATAAAATAGAGAGTTATGCACTATTTTCAAAAGAATTTGTTTTCATATATCATTCTTGGAATAGCATTGTTTATGTTTGCTATTCCGCTTTCAGTATTTGCGGCATGCAATTTCCACAATGTTTCAGGGTATGTGTGGTCTCGCAATACAGGATGGATTTCGCTTAACTGCAGTGCTGGCGGAACAGTTGACTATGGTTTAAATATTGATTTTGAGTCCGGAGCCCCAACTGAACCGGTTGCCGGATATGCATGGTCTTCTAATCTTGGTTGGCTCAATATGCAGCCAAGCGGGCCCTATCCATCATGGGGCAGTGTTCCTGCGAGCGCTGCCACATTTTACCGAAATGAAGGCGGCGGTTCGACAACTACTGCCGGGGTTATTAAAGGTTGGGCAAAATGGGAGGCATTGGGAGTAAATGGATGGGTGGTTATGGGGCCCATTGATATTTCCAGCACTGATTATGGCGTTGTGATTGGCGCGGACCGCCTGTTTTCGGGCTGGTCATGGAGCGGGGGAGATAATTTGGATGCGGATCCCGAACCCGAGCGCGGGGATGGCTGGGTACTCTGGGACAGCGTAGCATCTGGCGGAGGGGCTTCGGTGCTTGCGTACTGGTTTGAAACGCTCTATGGGGATATGTATTCCGGCGGCGCTATTAGTGCACCATTTGCTCCGCCCATAGGGCGGTATACTGCGCTGTATCTTATTCAAGCCAATGGAACAATACACCCAGTATCAATCCAGAGCGCGGGAGGAGGGTCGTTGCCGTATATTTCCGAGTCATTTGGCAGTATATCAATTCCCGATGAAGCAAATAATTACCGCGGTACGCTTGGATGGCTTGATAAAGCTGGATTGCTTGGTGGTCGCTACGGCACTTTGGAATCAGCGCTTCCAGCCGGCTCTTCTGTGTTGCTTGATGGAAAAGTATACCATTACACAAGCGACCTTGTTATTAACAGCGACATAACATTCAACAAAGGCACGGGCACCCAAAAAGGAAGCGGAACAATTATTGTTGACGGAGATCTTACTATCAACGCCAATCTTTTCTATCAGAGCGGCGCAGTGTCATCCCGAGTGGATAACCTGCCTTCGGTTGCGTGGATTGTGACCGGAGATATTATCATTAATCCTTCAGTCCAGAATCTAGTGGGCGTATTGTATAGCGAAGGATCTATTTCAACCGGTACCACTGGGGCCAATGATACTGATATGCCGATTACTATTGAGGGTATGTTGATTGCAAATCAAATCAATCTCCAGCGTTTGTTTGCGGATGAGACTCAGGAGCCTGCCGAACAAATTATTTTTGATGGCCGCGCTATTATCAATCCGCCGCCTGGGCTTACCGATATTGGCAAAGGTTTGCCCACGCTCCGCGAGACTCGGCCGTAGCGTTGATTGCCTATTTTGTGGTATAATAATAGAATCATTTTTCTTTATGCGTTCATGAAATTGAATAAAATAAACATCAAAAATTTCATTGGCATCTGCGCAACAGCGTTTATACTAACAGCTGTGTCAGTGCATGCTGATTTTAATCCACCCGGTTCAGCGCCGCCATTAGGAAACGTTGATCCGCCAATATATTCCGTAGGTTCAGGTCAGACGCTCTCTGGCGGGCTTTCGGTTACCAGTGGCGGGTTTTTGGTTACCAGTGGTGGGATTGTATCAACAGCTGCAAGCGGTATTGCTGTACAGGGAACTGGCCCAGTTGGCGTACAAGGGAATTCTGGAGGAATAACGTCAGTATATGGCGAGCAATTAGGGGCTGCTACCTCTGGACTGAATGCTTTGTTTGGCAAAGTGATTTCAGGTAATGATTATGCAGGCAGGTTTGAGGGTATCGTCAATATAAACGCGCTTTTAGAGCTTTCTGCGGGCGCAGGCCAAGGGATTCAATTTATTTATCAGGATACAGGTATAATATGGCCGGATAATGCCGGCGTTGATTTATTCGGCATTTACGTTAAAAGTTTAAACAGCGCGTTGCGCTTGGTGGGTCACGGCGGCGGCATTGAGTTTACCGATAAGAGCCTTAACGTGCGTTTAAGCGTTTCCGAGGCTGGTGTCGTGAATGTCGCGTCCGGCGGGGCTTTGCAAGTGAACAGCGTTGACGTATGTCTCTCGGACGGCACCAACTGCCAGGCTACTGCGCCAGCAGGATCGGATGGCTGGACCGATGACGGCGCTGTGGTGCGGCTCACCACAGCAGGCGACAATGTCGGCATCGGGACGACGGCGCCGGGGTACAAGCTGGATGTATCTGGTGACAGTAGGTCAACAGGAACGATATATGCCAATGCAAATGGCGCTAAATATTTTCAGGGTGGAGACGATGCGGCGTTGTATGATATAAACATTGCAAATACAATAGGGGTTTATGGCGTTCAGGATAGTAGCATTGTTTCTGTTAAATTAGGAAGCGGTGGGGGAACTATTTCGGGATATACCGGCAACGTCGGCATCAATACAGTATCCCCCGGAAAAACATTAGACGTGACAGGAGAAATCAGATCTTCAAGCCACATAATAGCAACAAATGGGTATGGTTATTTTGATGGCGAAAGCGTAAGCGGTGAATTGCGAGTAGGTGGCATCTATGGCGATCTTGGGCTCTATAGCCCATCAAGAAATATCCAATTTGATCTTGGAAGCACTTCGTATGATTTTGAATGGACAGCCCTTAATGTCGCAAAAATGATTCTTGATGGCGCTACTGGCGCGCTTATACTCGGCAATGACATCTATCTTGGCAACAACAAAGCCGTTCGCATAGACGCAAACAGTGACACAACACTTATTTTAGGTAACTTCAATGGTGATGGCGGAGTTTTTACCTATGGTGGTACCTATGACATGAGCCTCGCAGTTGAAGGAAATGTAAAAGCAGACGGCTTGTGTATTGAAGAAGATTGCCGTACCAGTTGGGCTGCCATTGAGGGCGCTCAGAACTTGCTCGCAGTACTACAGACCGGTTCGGATGCGTCTTCGTTTTCCGGTACCACGGCCATCGGCGGAATCGTGGGTATTGGCACTACGAACCCGGCCGCAAAACTGCAGATCAACCCTGCAAACTCACAAGAAGGCATCCGTATCGTGTCAGCCGCAAACTACAGTCCGCTTAATATTCGCAACAGCCCAAATAATGCCGATATATTCCGCGTGGACCAGAGCGGTATTTTGCAAGTCGGCAATGTGCCATGGGCACGCTTGTCCGGCTTTCCGTCCGCCTGTCCGGCAGGGCAGTACGCAAGCGCGGTGGGCGGAGCCCTCACCTGCTCGGCTCCTCCCGGCGGCATTGGCGGCTCTGGTTCAACTAGCTATGTCCCAAAATGGACCAGCGGATCTACGCTCGGTAATTCTATTTTGTATGACACTGGTAGCCGTATTGGTATTCAAGAGGCTTCCCCTGGGTATCCGCTCCATATCATAGACGACAACACTACCGCAATTATCAGCGTGGATTCAAACCAAGGGACCAAGTTTTGGTCTGGCTTGCGCATGGCCCGGCAGGGGACAGAAAAGTGGTTTGTTGGCGTGGATAACACCAGTAGTGATAGTTTGCTCTTTAGGCGCGCAGGAACCACTAATGATGTTACTATTAGTACTTCGGGAGTGTTCGCGGTGGCAACAAATATCACGGTTGCAGGACAAAATGTCTGCCGCCAGGACGGCACAAACTGCCCGGCGGCCGGAGCCACGCCGACTCTGCAGGCTGTTACTACTGCTGGAAACACCACCAATTTGTCAATCACTGCGGCTGGTTTAACGAGCACAGTCAATCTAGCGCTGCAGGGTTCAGTATTTGATGCGACTAACGCTACTGCGCTTTACCTTAACGTGTACGGCGACGCCCAGATTCGTATTGATAGCGACGAATTAACCAGTCCCGGCGCAAATATGTTTAAAATCAATAACGGCGCAAATGCTACCGTGTTTTCAGTTAATGAGGCTGGAGATGCAAATATTGCTGGAAACTTAACGGTTCAAGGCATGTTTTCGTCTGGCGCTGACCTTGCCGAAGAGTTTGGAATACAGAAGAAACTTCCAATTGGTACCGTATTGATTGCGAGCGGGGACTATTACCGCGAGGCAGCTCCCACCAATAAGGAGTATGACACTCGTGTGATTGGTGTTATTTCTGAGGATCCAGCCATTGTTTTAGGCAAAGGTCGCGGACCATATAATGAACCCATTGCCATGGTTGGCGTTGTGAAGGTGCTTGTAACAGGATATAATGGGGATATTGCTAAGGGAGATTTACTTACCACATCGCGCATGTCTGGATATGCTATGCGCGCAGCTGATCCAAAAGTAGGATCCATTATTGGCAAAGCATTGGAATCATTTTCTGGGAATCAAGGAATTATTTACGTAGTGATTAGTTTGCAATAAGTATATGATGAAAGAATTGCAGCTTATTTTAATACTTACATTCGCTTTGATTCCTGCGGCAGCAACCGCGGCTATTTTTCAATCTCAGCCCGTGGGTATCCAGGTAGGAGATGGTACCACTGCCGCGATTCAGGCGAGCGACAACCTTATATATGGTGTCCTTGCCACTAGTACCGCGGGAAGCCTTATACTGCTGCAGAATGGCGATGGCAACGATCGGTTTCGGGTGAACTATGCGGGCAATACTACTATTTTTGGAACACTTACAGTTTCTGGCAAGTTGGTATGCCTTACTGATGGCACGAATTGTCCAGCGTCTGTAGGAACTGGTTGGGCAGATAGCGGTACCACGATCCAACTTGCTACGATTACCGATAATGTTATTATTGGATCAGCAGGCGTGGCACTCACTAAACTTGATGTACGAGGCGCAGTTGGAGTGCCAAGTGGTCTTGGTAATACTGCGGCAAGGCCCACAGTCGGCAAAACTCGTATTCAAGGAGAAATAGCAGGCATAGGCGGCGCCACGCCAGCAATGAGTTGGGATGATGGTTTTTTGCGGCTTTCTGCGGGCGGCGGCGCTGTTGCAACTGTAAAATCGTATATTGATTTAAGTGGCTACTCAACGATACCTGATATGCAACAGAATATTGTGTTCGGCACGAGTGGCCAAGAACGACTTCGTATTGATTCTTCCGGCAACCTTACCATGAAGAGTGTGGTATTTAATGCCATAGGAAGCGTATTCTATGTTAATGCAAATGGCGATGCGCAGATACGAATTGATACCAACAATGACGGCGTGAATAAGTTTACTATTAACAACGGCCTTAATGCGACAGTGTTTATAGTTGATGAGTCCGGAAACACAACACTATCAGGCCTTTTACAGCTTCCACTTGGCGCCGCCGTAAACGAGTTTTCAACGGATACCTCTCTTGCTGGTTCAAGTAATAGCGCAGTGCCAACCGAAAATGCGGTTAAAACATATGTTGATGCCACTGTTGCCGCGGCAGGGGGTTCGGGTACCTATACCTATTCCAGTAATGGGCATCCTGGCAATACAGTATTGAATTCTGAAACTGCAGGATTGCATGTGTGTACTACAGATGAGTGGGTGGGTCGTACGGGTACAAACAAGAGTAGTTTGGGGCCTGTAGGCGGTTTGTGGATTTACGCACCAATCTACAGCAGTTCTAGTTTGAATTGTAGCGCTTGGACTAGCAACTCTCAGTTTGACTCTGGAATGATTGTAACACTGAGTTCATCAGGTTGGAAAATAAGTACCATGTCTTGTAATAATGTAAGGCCGTCAATGCTCTGTTCGGATTAGTTATGTTAAATATTTTTTGTGTTTAGCAATTTTTTCTTTGATTTATGAATATAGTACATCGCCTATTTGTTATAGTTCTCATGCTCATTCCTGGAATAGTATCTGCAGCTACGTTTCAATCTCAGCCACTGGGTGTGCAAGTAGGAGATGGCAGTGCTGCCGCAACCAATCCAGGGGACAACCTTATATATGGTGTCCTTGCCACTAGTACCGCGGGAAGCCTTATACTGCTGCAGAATGGCGATGGCAACGATAAGTTTAAAATTGATTATGCTGGTAATACTACTATTGCGGGCATTCTTAGTGTGTCTGGCAAGTTAGTGTGTCTGGCAGATGGCACTAACTGTCTTGCAGCCACAAATTCAGGCTGGACAGATGACGGCCTAATAGTGCGACTCACCACCATCACCGATAAAGTCGGCATAGGAACAACAAATCCAGAGGCAAGCATACGTTCAATTGGTCAGAATGCCGGAATCCTTAATGATAATTCTACGGCAACATATACTGGTGGCGGAAAAATGTATACAGGCACTTGGCGATATGCACTCAAACTGGGAGGCGGCGGCGGGTATAATACTTTCGGAGGATCCGGCGGTTTTGCTGCTGGCGTGTTTTTGGGCGGACAAGGCGGTTCTAGTTATGGCGGCGGCGGAGCTGGTATTGTTGCAATCGGCGGAGATGCGCTTGGGAGTCTCGCCGGCGGCGGAGCCGGTATTTATGCAAAAGCCGGGTTTTCCGGCGCGTCATCTGACGGTATAGTAGCTGGCGGCTATTTTGATGGAAATGGTAAAAATGCAATACTCGCAATGAACGGTAATGTTGGTATTGGTATTACAAACCCTTCGTATACGTTGCATGTTGTTGGAAATGAATATGTATCTGGAAATCTTACTATAGCAGGTGCTTCGGTAACCGCGAGCCAAACAGCTTCGACTCATTTTTTTGCAGATAGCGTGAGAGGCTACCAAATTCGTATTGATAGTGATAATAATTCCACGGATACGTTTCGAATCAACAATGGCGCAAACACAACCGTGCTGACCGTGGATGAAAGCGGGAATGGTACATTTGTGGGCCAGCTTACGGTTGCGGGTAAAATACTCGGCGTTTCCACACCAACTCTTGGAACTGATGCCGCGAACAAGGATTTTGTCGATGCCGCTGTTGCCGCAGCCGCATCAGGCCCATCCACGTGGACTTGCGCAGTCCGCAGTGCCACGAGTCCTACGGTTAATACCCCGGAATACACATCAACAATAGCGAGCTGTAGTGGTTCGGAGAAAGTAATATCCGGCGGTTGTCAGGTTAATGATTTAAACAATAATACATGGACCTGGTATGATTCTCGGCCATCATCCCAGGGTTGGTATTGCGGTGTCAGAGCGTCTAAGGATAATAGAAATATTAGCGCATATGCCAATTGTTGCCAGTAAAATGGCACACATTGCCGGCTATATGTGGTACAACCTACAAACACGAACTGGCCTGCTCATTGCCGCGCTGGTTTTAGTGTTGGCGCTCGCACTCGGTAGTGCGTTGTCTATAAATCACAGGAGCGCGTTGTCGTTGACTGCTGCAGCAACATCGCACGCATCGCAAGAGAGCACAAACATCCGCGTGTTTACGATCACCGGCAATTCCATGGATCCCTTGCTCAAAAACGGCCAGACCATCACTGTGCAGATGGATGCCTATGCGTCCGCTCCCGTCAACCGCGGCGACATTGTGGTTATGGACGGACCCGCGGTCTATGGGCGCATCGTCAAAGCAGTCAAAGCCATTCCCGGAGACACATTCGCGTTCGCCAAACAGCCGGACGGCGCCAGCCAGCTTATTGTGAATAGCGCGGTGGTCAAAAATTCCATTGGTGAGCCGTATCGGTTATCACCCGCCCGGACAGGCGTGATCGGTTTATATATTCAGGAGTACCATGGCGTTATTCCGGATAACGCCTATCTTGTGCTGGGCGACAAAATTGGGGGCACCGAAGACAGCACAGTGTTCGGCTTGATTGATGCCGGACGCATCAAGGGAAAGATATTGACAGAATGATATTAAAATAATCTTGATAGCTTGGGAGAAGTTTTAGTGTTTTTTTGTTTTTTGTTGTATAATTCATGATGTGCATAACTAAAATAAAATCATCATCATGAGTCTTTTTAAAAACAAAGAACAATCATACCTTGGCATTGATATCGGCACCAATTCAATCAAACTGGTTGAGCTTGAGAGTGTCGCCGGCCGGCCGCGGTTGGTTACGTACGGTATGGTTGAGATTGATTCGCCCATTGCGCGGGGAAATGATTCTGGGGATAACACGGAAGACAATCAAAAAATCGCTGCTTCCTTGGTTGCTTTGCTCAAAAAATCAGGCGCTCGTTCTAGGTCATCTGTTGCCGCATTGCCTAATTTTTCCGTGTTTGCAAGCATTATTTCCTTGCCTAAGCTCGGCGAGAAACAGCTTGCCGAGGCAGTGCAGTGGGAAGCGAAAAAATTCGTGCCAATGCCCATAGAAAACGTAGTTCTTGATTGGAAGATTTTGAATGAGGCAGACCAAGATGAGGAAGAGGGCGAAGAAGGAGAAGAAAAGAAAAAAACTCAAGAAGCGCAAGTGCAGAAAACCAAAAAATCCTATGAAAACAGCAATTTGGCAAAGTGTAAAACCGTAGCGCAGATACTTCTTACCGCGGCTCCACGACATTTGGTGGAGCGGTATGTTGCGGTGTTCAAACTTGCGGGCATTACGCTTTTAAGCCTAGAAACCGAGTCATTTGCGCTGGCGCGCAGTTTGGTTGGCAACGAAGAAGGATCAATCCTCATTGCAGACGTAGGTTCGCTCACCACAGATGTTACGGTGGTAAAAAAAGGCGTTCCTGTGTTTTCGCGTTCCATTAACGTAGGCGGGGGAACAGTAACGCGCGCCATTGCGGATAGCATGGGTATTTCTCCGGAGCGTGCCGAACAATTTAAACGTGATACAGGCATTGCTTCTTCTGGTGGATCCGCTTCCGCGGGAGGTGTTATTGGTGTTATCCAGCAAAGTTTTTCTCCGGTGATCTCAGAAATGAAATACACGATTGAGCGCGAACAGAATGCTGGCGCGCCAATCGAAAAAATTCTTTTAACCGGCGGTTCCGCATTGCTTGCGTCGCTTCCTGGCTATATAAGCACATCACTTGGCGTAAAAGTATTTATTGCAAATCCCTGGGCGCGCGTGTCCTATCCTAAGGATTTAGGCGGCGTATTGGATCAGATTGCGCCACGAATGGGCGTAGCCATAGGCCTTGCAATGAGGGAGATAGAATAACCAATTTCATGACTCCTGCAAATCAAAAAGATATTAATCTACTTCCCAAGGATCTTACTCGGTCAAAGAGCGGCGTAAAACATGCGTCATCTGGCTCTTTGGTTGAGTATACAAGCGTTTCAGAGCGCGCAAAAAAATTAGAGGAAAAACAAAAAAAACCTTCGTTGTTTTCGCGATTGTTTTCAGTTTTTACAAGAGAGAAAAAAGCGGAAAAGCCAAGATTAATAGTTACTTCTGCAACATTGCCGCAAAAGCAAAAGAAAAGCGCAGTACAGCCAGATCTTCCGCAAGGCGCTCCGCTTCCTTCCGCGCTTTTTGCAGACGCAAAAAAAGCAAAACCTTCTTCAATCGTGCCGCCTGTTTCAGAGCCTACCGCTGAGCCTGGTGTTACTGCTTTACAGGTGATGAGTATGCACACGCCAGATTTTTTGAGTTCAGAGGTTCAAAAGCCTTTAGAGCCAGCTGGTTCTTTGGTTGCTCCGAAACAAGCAGCGCCAACACCCGTTTCAATCCCTGCGCCTACTCCCGTAGTTTCTTCAACTGCTCCAGTTCCTTCTGTTGTTGCCGCGCAAAACAAGCCGCACAAAATTTCTTGGTGGCGCACCTGGTTTTTTAAGAAAAAAGAGCAGGTTGCAAAAATTACAGAACTGCAGATTCCTCCAAAATCTACAGACACATCAACACAGCAGTTGCTTCCCAAAAAAGAATCATTCGTTCCAAAGCCTGTCGCACTGCCAAAACCATCTGCGCATGGTGCGCCTCTACCTGCCGCATCACCATCGCCTGTTGCGATACCAGCGCAAAAAATAGTGCCTCCCAAAGCTTCTGCATCGAGTACTGCTTCTGTAGTCGCGCAAAAAGCAACTACGAGCGAGCAAACCGAGGCTCCGGTGCATAGGCTCTCTACCTTTGATGTTAACTTGCTTTCCGCGGAATATACGCAAGCTTTTAAAAAGGGGAATCCATATATAACGCTGGCGCTATGGTCTTTTGTAGCAGTACTATTTGTTGGCGTTTCCTATGGAGTGCTTGCGCTCTACGAAATTCGGGGCGCATCAAAACTTGCGCAAGAAGAACAGGTTGTTGCCGCGCTTGTCAACACTATCGGCACGTACGAAGATGTGCAAAACGAAGACACTGTATTACGGAGCAAGGTTGCCGCAAGCCGCGAATTGATTGGAAACCATATATCATGGTATGCATTTTTAGAAAAATTAGAAGGGGTAACTATTCCAGAAATCACCTATATTAGCATGGCAGCATCGACAAAAGGAATCATGAGTATTACCGCGTTCGCAGGGGATTATACCGGCCTTGCGCGCCAGATTGTAGTGTTCCAGCAAACGCAATGGATTCAAGATATTACGGTGACCTCTGCAAGCCGCGTAGAGGAGTCGCCAACTCAGGCCGCAGGCGTTTCGTTTGACATGCAGCTTAGTATTAGTCCGGCTGTTTTATTCTCAGAGAGGTACTCGTATGAATAATACTGACACACAAAATCAAACAGCTCCAATGAAAGCCACACAGCCTGCTACGATTGATATAGTGGGAGCAGTACCTGAACAGGGCGCCACATCAAAGGAGTCAAAAAAGAAACCAAAAGCTGCGCCAAAACTCACCAGTTTTATGCTGCAGTGGTTTCGGGAGTATTATTATTGGGTAACTGGCGTGGCATGTTTTGTGATCGTGGTGGCTGGATATGTGCTCGCGCTTTCTCCTAAATTTTCCCAAGCGCGTTCGGTTTCCGGCATTGAGTTCCAAGCCGTGCATACCGAGCGGCAAAAGCTCGAGCAAACTCTTTCGTATGTCACAAAGCTCGGATCCGGCAAAACAGCCCAATCCGCGCGGACTATTCGGGATGTTGATGATTTTCTTCCTTTGGGTCCGGCGACACCTCAGATTTTAACAAGCTTAGAAAGTATTGCGCGTGAATCCGGAGCTGTGATTGATGGCATTGAGTTGGTTATTCCAGAGGAAGATGAATCTAAAAAAGATTCTGATTCTGATATTGTGTTGCCAGCGGGCGTCGCGTTTGTGGAAGTTACGCTTGCAATAAGCGCAAGCCCATACGACAAGCTCAAAACATTGCTTTCTAATATCGAATCAAACATACGATTAATGGATGTGATTGCGGTTGTGTATTCTCCAATCGGCAAAAGCTACACCATTATTCTGCGCGCGTATTATTTATCTAATGAATAATTACAAATGTTCTGTTGGGCCGAGGCGTACTCGCCGAGGTTAACGGAACATTTGAGAGGAGTAGGCGGGTGGAAGCCGCAGCAGCCGAGCTTGCTCGGATGCGCAGGCTGAAACCCGACTACGACGATATGGCGTTAGTACAAAGAAAAATATCAAAAGCAAAACAACTCCAGCTTATTGGAGCTCTTATTCTTGTTATTGGTATAACCGGCGCAGTCGGGTATTACGGGATTATGAAAAAGGGCGGGCCTGGGCCCTTGGATGCAACGCAAGCGCCGCGCGTAATACCACTCTCATCGCGTTTTAATATTCCATCCCAGACTGGATTTGATGCCGCGCAAGAGCTTACTACCTTGCCACTGTTTCAAGATCTTCGTTCGTTTGGTGTTTGGCCATTGCCACTTGAGCCAAAGGGGCGATCTCAGCCATTTATTTTAGAAAAGAAATAAGATATGATGTCACCATTTTTAGAATTTTTAGTCTCACAAAAGGTTTTGGCTCTTCAAGACGCAGAGCGTTTAGAGGCTACGTACCAAGAAGGAACTCGTTCGCTTGAAGCAGTGTTGCTTGAGTTTGCAAAAATAGATGACGACACAATCCTTAAGTACAAGGGTGATTTTTATCACTTACCCACGGTTTCGTTCGATACCAAGTTAATTGAACAGAATGTTTTGGGCTTGTTCCCAAAAGAGGTTGTTACCAATTACCGTATTGCGCCGTTTGAGCAAGATGGGGACAGCATGCGCATTGCCATGCTGAATCCGGAAAATCTTAAAGCGCGCGAGGCAGTTGATTTTCTTGCGCGCCAAAAAGGCTGGAACACCCAGTTTTATGTAACTACGGAAAAAGGATTTAAGCGGGTGCTTGATCAATACAGCGGAAGCCTTACCAGTGAAGTAGGGGAGGCGCTTCTGTACGCGGACAAATCTCATGATCTTTCAAACAAGAAAAAGGATAAAAATGAAGAAGAACAGGATTTGGAAGAAGTAGTTAAAAGCGCTCCGGTTTCAAAAATGGTAAGCGTCATTTTGCGGCACGCAGTGGATGGAGGAGCGTCGGATATTCATATTGAACCGCAAGAGAATGAATCTCGGGTGCGCTACCGTATTGACGGACAGCTGCATTCAACACTTTCGCTTCCTAAGTATATTCATAACTCTATTATTTCGAGAATTAAAGTGCTCGCAAATTTAAAGTTGGACGAAACTAGAAAGCCGCAGGACGGAAGAATTCATATTGAGGTGAATGGCAAAAAAATCGATTTCCGCGTTTCAACGTTGCCGCTTGCCGGCGCTGAAAAAGTGGTGATGCGTATTTTGGATGTTACGCGTGGCGCGCCGACATTGGAAAGCCTTGGGTTTCAGGGTCATAATTTTGATACGATGACGCGGCAGATTACTAAGCCAAATGGGATGTTTTTGGTAACCGGGCCAACTGGCAGCGGAAAATCAACCACGTTGTTTTCTGCGTTATCCTTGCTTAACAAAGAAGAAGTAAATATTGTTACCTTAGAAGACCCAATTGAGTACTACCTTTCCGGTGCAAACCAATCGCAGGTACGGCCTGAAGTGGGGTACACGTTTGCATCGGGCTTGCGCTCTATTCTTCGTCAGGATCCAGACATCATCATGGTTGGTGAAATTCGGGATAATGAAACTGCCAGCCTTGCGGTGCAGGCAGCGCTTACTGGGCACATTGTGCTCTCCACGCTGCACACGAATGACGCGCTCGGCTCTATTCCGCGCTTAATGGACATGAAAGTAGAGCCGTTTTTGCTTGGCACAACATTAAACATTGTGCAGGCACAGCGCTTGGTGCGAAAAGTTTGTCAGAACTGCAAAACAGAAACCCAGCTTCCTCCGGATTTAGCAGAGCGAGCAGCAGAGATTTTGGCGTCCATCAGCGATACCGTCCTTTACAAGGGTATTAATCGTACAAAACCTACGTACTACAAAGGAGTTGGCTGTGCCAAATGCGGAAACACGGGCTACCAAGGAAGGCTTTCTGTTTCCGAAGTTATTGAAAACACCAAAGCAATGCAACAAATTATTTCAAAAGGATTCGATCAAGCGCTTGCGGAAAAAGAGCTTATACAGCAGGGATTTATTTCCATGCGGCAGGACGGTATTATGAAAGCGCTTCTTGGATTTACTACAGCAGATGATGTCGCGGTAGCAACTAAAGAATAATTATATGCCTAACAAGCCAATTGTCCTTCTTGCGGAAGATGATCAGTTTTTGCGCCGCATGTACGCAACAAAGCTTTCTCAAGCTAACGTTTCTGCGGTGCTTGCCGAAGACGGCAAGCAAGCTCTTGATTGCGCACGCAAGCAAACGCCCGCACTTATAGTATTGGATATTTTAATGCCAAAAATGGATGGGTTTGAGGTGCTTGAGGAATTAAAGAAAGACCCTGTCTTAAAAGATGTTCCTGTGGTGCTTTTAACGAATTTAAGCGAAGCAGAGGATATCTCTAGAGCAAAAAAATTAGGCGCAGCCGAGTACCTTATTAAAGCTCATTTTTTGCCTTCGGAAGTGCTTAGTGTAGTTAAAAAATATATTCAGAAATAAGTATGCCAGAATCAGTTTCACCGCAATTAGTTTCCGAGGATGCGACCCAAGAACCGCTACCGGTTTCTTCTGTTCCAGTAGGAGGCACGCAAAAAACTGAATCCGCGACTGATATCTTGCATTTTGAAAAATGGCTTAGCACGTTAGGCGAGCGAAAGGCAACGGACTTACATCTTTCAGTAGGCACCGTGCCAGCATTGCGGTTGGGTGGCGTTGTCGTGCCCCTGCTCGACGAGGAGATTATTACCGCTGAACGCATGGATCGTATCGCTGATCATCTGCTTGGATCTGAGGAACTGGATCGTCTCCGCAAGGAAAAACAATTTGTTGCCAGCAAGACTCTTAAAAAGTCCATGCGGTTTCGCATTCATTTTTTTTATAGCAGAGGATTTTTAGGAGTCAGCATGCGCCATATTCCAAATACGTTCATACCGCTTCGCGAGCTTCCGCATGCTAATCTGCTTGCGCCGCTTGTGTATGCCACGCAAGGACTGTTTATTATTTCCGGGCCATTTGATTCTGGAAAAACATCAACCATTCGCGGTATTCTTTCCGAAATCAACCAGTCTCGGCCAAGTTATGTGGTAACGCTTGAATCGCCGATTGAATATGTGCTTCCGAGCGACAAATCCGTAGTGGTGCAGCGCGAAGTAGGCTCAGATGTGACAAGCTACGCAGAAGGCGTAGCGGCGCTTGCCGACGAAGACGTTGATATTGTGGCGCTTGGCGCCGTGCCAAACGGGGAAGTGCTTGCTGGCGCGCTTTCGCTCGCAACATCCGGCAGGCTGGTAATTGCCATTATGGAGGGGAACCACACGGTCGCGGTGTTAGAGCGCTTGCGTGATCTTGCGCTTGAGCAGGATCGAATTCGCATTCTGCATGAGCTTGGAGATTCATTGATTGGTATCACCACACAGCTGTTACTGCCAAAAGTCGGTGGCGGGCGAGCGCTTGTGGTAAGCACTATGGTTGCAACGCATCCCATTAAATCTCTGATACGGGAAGGAAAGTTCGATCAGATTCCAAATATCATGCAAACCTCAAGAGAGCAAGGCATGGTAACCACCGATAAAGCATTAGCCGAAGCCGTGCGTGCCGGCATAGTCATGCTGTCTGACGCAAAAGAGTATGCAGTTGATATTAATCAGTTTAACGCGCTTGGTAGCCATTAAGTATGTCATTTTTTGATTATCTAGCAGTGAATGAAGAATGCGAAGAAGTGACTGGTGTGGTGGATTCAGTGAGCGATGAGATTGCATTAAACACCCTTACTGATCAGGGGTTATTAGTGCTTTCGCTTTCTCCGCGTGAAGAGAAAAAAGGCTTTTCAACGGAAATTAATTTATTTGCCCACATTAAAGTAAAGGATTTAGTAATATTTTCTAGGCAGCTTGCGGTGATGATTTCCGCAACACTGCCGGTGGTGCAATCGCTTCGCATTCTTGTCAATCAAATTGAAAGCGTTCCTTTGAAAATCGTAGTGTCAGATGTCGCAGATAGCGTGGATGGAGGATCGAGGTTGAGCGATGCCTTTAAAAAGCATCCAAAAGTATTTTCCAATTTTTTCGTGAGCATGATCGCGAGCGGAGAAACTGCGGGCAAACTTGATGAGGTGCTCAATTACCTCGCAGACCAGCAGGAAAAAGATTATGATTTGATTAGCAAAACGCGCGGAGCCATGATTTATCCGGCTTTTATTCTGTTTGGCTTGGTTGTGGTTGGATTTGTGATGATGGTGTTTGTTGTGCCAAAACTTACCGCGGTTTTAGAAGAAAGCGGAGCAGCGCTTCCATTCACCACACAGCTCTTGATTTCAATTTCTGAATTTTTCCAAACATTTTGGTGGCTCATAGTACTGCTTGGCGTGGGATTTTTTGTGGGACTTCGTTATTATCGAAAAACCGCGGCAGGAAAAAAGCATACTGACTATCTTATTTTAAAGATACCTATTTTTGGTCCATTGATTTTTCAAAAAATGTATCTGGTGCGTTTTACGCGCTCATTGTCTACGCTTATTACTGGCGGCGTTTCTCTTCCTGAGGCGCTTGCCATTACCGGCGATATCGTCGGCAACGAGGTGTATCGAGACGTTATTTTAAATACTATTCATGAGGTGGAAGATGGAAATTCTATTGCATCAGTATTTCGGGAGTCTAACGTGGTTCCGGGCATGGTTACACAGATGCTTGCGGTGGGTGAGCAAACGGGACGCTTAGATACGGTACTTATTAAATTATCTGATTTTTATTCCCGCGAGGTGGATAATGCGGTTGCAAACTTAGTAACATTGATTGAGCCGTTTATTTTAATGATCATGGGTGTTGCAGTTGGATTTATGGTAGCGGCCATTCTGTTGCCTATGTACAGCCTTGCGGCAGGCTAGTGTTTTGTTTTTTCTCGCAACAGAAATAATTGCAGGTGTGGATAACATAATTTATGCAAAATAATATAAATATGGTATAATTTACGCACGTTACTAAACACAGAGATATTTATGAAATATAAACAAAAAAATACTGGTTTTACACTGATTGAACTTTTAGTGGTTATTAGCATAATTGGAATCCTTTCTACATTGGCAGTAGTTTCTTTAAATAATGCACGCGTTAAAGCTCGCGACGCCAAGCGTGTTTCAGATATTAAACAATTACAGACTGCGCTTGAGTTGTATGGGTCCGATGCAAATGGGTACCCGGCTGGAAGCGATTTGACGCTCGGCATAGGAGGTGGCGTGGTGTTAAGCAAAAGTGGATTTGAGGCAACTGCATCTGGAACTATTTACATGGGTAAGGTTCCAGCAAATCCAACTCCTGGAGGCATTGATTATAAATACAGCTCATTTACGAGTTCAACAACAGGAACTGCGTGCGGCACAGCTCCGTGCCCATGGTATCAGGTGCTTTTTTCTCTTGAAGAATCAACGGGAAGCCTTCCTGCTGGAGCGCATATTGCGGATCCGAACGGAATTGATTAATAAAAATAATTTAGCATAATAATTCTATGAATCAAAAAACAAAATATAAAGGCTTTACGTTAATCGAGCTTTTGGTGGTGATTGCCATTATTGGTTTGCTTTCAACGCTTGCTGTTGTTGCGCTTAATAACGCCCGAGCCAAAGGCCGTGATGCAAAGCGCGTTGCTGATGTTAAAACCATACAAACTGCGCTTGAACTATACTTTGCTGACAAAAATACCTACCCAGTGGTTGCTTCTGGTTTAGTGCTTGGTGGAACTGGCGCTACAACGCTTTCGCAGACCGGTAACTTTTCGGATACGATTTCTGGAACCACCTACATGGGTAAAGTTCCGTTAAATCCAACCCCTGCTGCGGCAGCATGCGCAAGCTACACATACCGGTCCACGGATAATGCTTTTGCGGCGTGTACCAGTGGCAGTTGTAAGAGTTATGATATCGAATTTTGTTTAGAGGATATTACTGGCAGTCTTGCTGCTGGAAAGCATAGCGCGACTCCAGGAGGAGTTAATTAGCCAGATATTTTTTTAGCTACGTTATTACATAAATCAATATATGTATAAAAAAGGATTTACACTTGTTGAGCTTTTAGTGGTCATAGCTATTATCGGCGTACTTTCAACGCTTGCCGTTGTTGCGCTTAATAACGCCCGCGAAAAGAGCCGCGATGCAAAGCGCGTTTCTGATATCAAACAGATACAAACTGCGCTTGAGTTATACTTTACAGACAAAAATACGTATCCTGCCGGGACCGACCTTGTTTTGGGCGACGCGACAGCAGAAGCTCTTTCTGGCGGAGGGTTTACGGCAACAGCTGGCGTGAGCGAAACAACCTACATGGGTAAGGTTCCGACAAATCCTACTCCTGGGGGCGTTGATTACGCGTATACGCAGACTTCGTCCGGCGTAAGTTATGAGATTGTTTTCTCGCTCGAAGGCCAGACTGGATCATTACTACTTGGCACGCATACCGCAAGTCCATCCGGAATTCAGTAATGTATTGCTAAAAACTCCTCCGCTCGCGAGCGGAGGAGTTTTTTGGTATACTAAAGCAACGTATGGTATATATTTTTTTATTTATTTTAGGGGCTTCGTGGGGAAGTTTTTTAAATGTGGTTGCCGGCCGCATACAAGCCAAGCGATCGTTTTTGGGTGGCAGATCCGCATGTACGCATTGTGGAAAGCAGATTTGCTGGTATGATCTTTTCCCTGTTCTAAGCTGGCTGGTACTGTTGGGCAAGTGCCGTTTTTGCAATCACCGGCTGTCTACCCGGTATATTCTTGTTGAACTTGCCTCTGGCGCACTTTTTGCGCTTGGCGTGGGTATGTTTGTTTCAGTTGCAAGCGCTGCATTATATCTGAGTGTCGTAAGTTTTTTTGTTGTTTTGTTTTTGTATGATTTTCAAACCTACATTATTCCAGATAGGATTGTTATTCCAGGAATTATTGTCATTGGCGGCCTCAACGCCATGGTAGTGGGCGCTCCAATTTCTTTGCTGCTTGGCGCGCTGTGCGGGGGAGCGTGGTTTTTAGTTCAATTTTTGGTTTCATCCGGCAGGTGGGTGGGAGGGGGAGACATTCGTTTGGGTGTACTAATGGGCGTGCTGCTTGGGTACCCAATGATTTTTTTAGGCCTTGGGCTTGCCTATGTAGGAGGGAGTGTTGTCGCACTTTTGCTTATTGCCGCAAAACAAACAACCATTAAGAGCAAAATTCCATTTGCAACACTGCTTTTGCCCGCAACGTTTGTTGCGTGGCTGTGGGGAGAGTTTATTTGGGAGTGGTACCGAACAATTATCGGATTATGAAGATACTGCAGAAATATGGATTTACGTTAATTGATTTGATTATTTCAATCACGATTTTCGCGCTTATTTCCACAGCGGTGCTGATTAATTTTAACGCAGGATCTCGGAATGATTCCGTGCGCCAATCAGCAAATATTGTTGTGCAAACATTGCGGCGCGCCCAAAGCATGACACTTTCTGGGGCCGAACTTTCGGATGGCACGTTTCCAGTAGGTGGCTACGGAGTTCGATTTGACGCGGCTTTTCCGGGTAGTATAACGCTTTTTGCGGATATTGACGGTAATTTTGACTACACGGACGCATCTGAAATTTTGGATACTATTGTTCTGCCAAAAGAAAACGTATTCAGCGGCGCAACGCTCAATGTGCTTTTTTCAAGCCCAGATGCGGATATTTATTTTAACGGCGCAACAACGGAAAGCTCAAAGACGCTCAGTATAACCACTCCATCCGCAGGTGTTACGCAGTCGGTAATTATGTATCGCCTATCTGGGCAAGTAAGAGTTGAGTAATATGAGAAATCAACAAGGACAAGGATTGCTTGAAACTATTGTTGCGCTTGGCATTATCGTGAGCGGAGTTGTTGGCATGCTTAATTTAACCGTTTCAAACCAAACGTCAACCGAGGATTCCTCGGAGCGGCTTATTGCCACAAATCTTGGACGCGAGGGAGTGGAGATTGTTCGAAATATTCGTGATACCAATTGGCTTTCCTGCGAAATTATCGGTGGCGTGCTTTCTTGCAATACGTGGGACCAAGGGCTTGTGTCTGGAGTCGACACAACAGCAGTGCCTCTGTTTAACGCTGTGACAAACGCATGGATTATTGATTTTACGCCAGATGATCTCACTCACACCTATACGCGGGTATGGCGGTATTCGTCCGGAGTCGCAGAAAATATTGGTACGCAGTTTCAGACTACTGAGCTAACTCCCGCAAACGCAGATGTAACATCATATCGGCGCTTGCTTGATATCTCTTCTATTTGCGAGGATAAGACTATTGCTACAAGCTGTTCGGCTGGAAATCCAAAAATTGGCATTCGAGTGCAATCTATTGTTGAGTGGACTGCCCGCGGCAAGCAAAACAGTCTCACCTCTGAAGAGCGTCTTTTTAATTGGAGATAATAATCACTATGCGTACTGTTTATGCACATAATTCAGCAGGGTTTACGCTCGTAGAAATAGTAGTTGCGATTGCGATTTTTGTGAGTGCAATAACCGCGGTCAGCGCTATTTTTACCTACTCAAACCGCTCCCAGCGCACTACGCTCGCGATAAGTGAAACTCAGGGAGATGCGCGCTTTGCGCTTGAGGTGATTGCCCAACAGATCAGGCGCGGTTCTATTGATTACGCGGATGCCCAATACGGAGGCTCAATTTCGTCAAACCCGCAAGATGTGCTTGTTCTGCGGGATGTTTTGGATAACCAAGTGTGGTTTCGGCGCACTACGAGCGGAGACAGAGGAATTGTTGAAATGTCGGAAGATGGTTTACTATGGGTTGACCTAACTCCTCCTACGGTTTCTGTTGATGTGCTGCGGTTTTATATTTCGCCATCTACGGATCCGTTTCTTGCGTCTCCAGCTACCAACCAACAGCCGCTCGTAACTATAACCATGGTAAGCTCGAGTACCGCGGTTGGAACCGAAACCATCATTCCAACCTATTTACAGACCACTGTGTCGTCCCGCCAATATGTTCGATAATAGAAAAAAATTAAAATCACAAGAAGGATCAATTTTATTGATGTCTCTGTTGATTCTTTCGGGAATGGTTACCGCAGCCTCAAGCTTTGCGGTTATCTCGCTCTCAAATCTTCAGCAGTCTATTTTAATTGATAACGGCATACGCGCATTTTACGCGGCAGAGAGCGGTGTAGAGGATGGTCTGTACGAGCTTCGGCACAACGAAACCGCGGTTTCGAGCCTAAACCTATCGGGAAGCATTTCAAATGGCGGCACCTGGACGCGGACGGTTAACACAACAATGCAACAACTAACACAGGATGTTGATACAAATGATTTTTGGGAAATTAATATATACGATCCCGATGCTTCGCTTTCATCAATTTCAAGCCCTATTAAATCTCTTCGACTCGCATGGACTGGGTCTGGGTCTGAATGGGTGGAAGTTCAAATAACGCCGTGGAATACTGCTGGGGCGCTTGGCGCGCCCACAACACAGATTTTTTCGAGCGTTTCAAATCCGGCAATTGTAAACTTACAAGACACCACAGCCACGTTGTACCGGGTTCGCATCAAGGCATTGTATAGTGATATTACTAACATGACAGTCACTGCGTATAGCGGCCTTAATGCAGGTGGTTCGCAGGTTTCTATTCCGGCATATATTACTATGTATGTAACTGGCCTCTATTCACGAGTGAATCAGGTTGTGCGCGCTCAATTGCCCCACCGAGCGCCTATTGGCGGGCAGTTTGGGTATGTCTTGTTTAGTGAGCAGGATTTGATAAAATGACGAAAATGAACTCCTGCCTTTTAAAATTATCATTTTCGTCATCCCGAGCGAAGGCCGCGCCAGCGGACGGAGCCGAGGGATCTAGCACTATCCTGACCCGCTTAAAATTATCATTTTCGTCATCCCGAGCGAAGGCCGCGCCAGCGGACGGAGCCGAGGGATCCCGTGATTTTTGTACGTAGTTATCTGGTGTATATGACTAAACAAGAAGCAAAACAACGCATACAGAAGCTCAAAGAAGAGATCAATCGGTATCGGTACCAGTACCATGTGTTGGATCGTTCGGAAATTTCAGACAGCGCGCATGATTCACTCAAGCACGAACTTTCTCAATTAGAAGAGCAATTCCCCGAGTTAATCACCACAGATTCTCCCACTCAGCGCGTGGGCGGAGAAGTGGCGCCTGCATTTAAAAAAGTGCAGCATGATGTACGCATGCTGTCTTTGAATGATGCGTTTTCGTTTGAGGAGATTGAAGAATGGATCAATCGCGCAGGCCGCCAATTGGGCAAACCAGCAAGCTATGAATTTTTTGCGGAAGTGAAGGCCGATGGATTGGCGGTGAGCCTTGAGTATGAGGATGGCATGTTTGTGAGAGGGTCAACGCGCGGGGACGGAACAATTGGTGAAGACGTAACCGAGAATTTAAAAACTATAGGCGCAATTCCGCTTGCGTTTGAAGCACACAAAGTAGTGTCGTTTGAGGGCGGATCAGTTGTTCGTGCCACAGAAGCAGTGAGTGTTGCGCAATCCGGGCATTGCGAAATTCGCGGAGAAGTGTATATGAAAAAGAAAGATTTCGATAGCTTAAATCGTCGTCAAAAAAAGAACAGCCAAAAAATATTCGCTAATCCGCGCAATGTTGCTGCAGGATCTATACGACAGCTTGATCCGAAAATTGCGGCAAGTCGCAATCTTTCATTCATCGCGTGGGACATTGTCACGAGCGTCGGACAGGCAACGCACGCAGAAGCGCATGCTATTGCCCGGTCGTTAGGGTTTCCGGTTGCGCGCATGAATACATACTGTGACTCTATAGAAAAATTGAAAGCCTACTACCGTTCCATAGATACAAAGCGTGAATCACTTGATTTTAATATTGATGGCATTGTGCTGATTTTTAATGATATTAAGACATTCAAAAAACTTGGCGCCATAGGCAAGGCCCCGAGAGGCGCGGTTGCCTGGAAATTTAGCGCGGAGCAGGCTACTACTAATGTTCAGGATATTGTTGTTCAAGTCGGTAGAACTGGAGCGCTTACCCCGGTTGCAATCCTTGATCCGGTTTTAGTTGCGGGATCCACGGTAAGCCGGGCAACATTGCACAATGAAGATGAAATCAGTCGTTTGGATATCAGGATAGGGGATACGGTTATTATTCAGAAAGCTGGAGATGTTATTCCGGATGTGGTCGAGGTTTTAGAGCGCCTTCGGACTGGCAGTGAAAAAAAATTTACTATGCCAAAAAAATGTCCAGTATGCGGCTACGAAACAAAACGCGCCGCAGGAGAGGTTGCGCACTACTGTACCAACAAAGAGTGTCCGGCACGGCATCGGGAGAATTTGTACCATTTTGTTTCCAAAAAAGCTTTTAATATTGATGGTCTTGGGCCAAAAATTTTAGACCAGCTTCTAGATGCGGGACTCATTCGCGACAGCGCTGATATCTTTAGTCTTAAACAAGAACAACTACAGGAGCTTGAACGGTTTGACGTAAAGTCCGCTCAAAACGTCGCCGCCGCGATTGACGCCGCCCGTGAGATTGATCTTGGGAGATTCATTTACAGTTTGGGGATTCGGCATGTAGGCGAGGAGACTGCGCAAGCGTTGGCCTTGCACTTCGGATCACTGGATGCGATCGTGCACTCGAACGAAGAGGCGCTTGAAAAGATTTCGGACGTGGGCGGTGTGGTCACCAAGTCAATTGTTGCGTATTTTAAAGAAGAGCAAAATCAGCGCATCATAGAAAAAATGATCAAGAATGGCGTTTCAATCAAAACCATCAAGCTCATTTCCAAAAAACTCGCCGGCAAAACATTTGTGCTTACCGGTACCCTTGATTCCATAACACGGGACCAAGCAAAGCAAAAGATCCGCCTTTTGGGCGGGGATGTATCGTCATCAGTCAGTAAAGAAACTGACTACGTGGTAGCGGGGGAGGCGGCCGGATCGAAATTAGATAAAGCAGAGAAGCTTGGCATCACAATTATTGATGAAGAGGAGTTTCTTAGAATAATACGATAGGAAGACTGGGTTGTTTCGGTCAAAGAGAAGCTTACTATGCAGGCTTTGATTTTAAAGCCTTTTCTGCTATACTTTGGTATGTATGGCAGACGTAATTTCATCTAAAGAAGTTCAAAAAATAGCCCAACTTGCCCGTCTTGAGCTTACTGGCAAAGAGGTGGCGCAGTACGCGGAACAGATTTCCGCGATTTTAGGTTACGTGAGCCAGCTTTCGGAGGTTGATACTGAGAATGTAAAACTTACGTCCCAAGTTACCGGCCTTTCCAATGTATTGCGCGAGGATGTTGTCGAGGTGTGTAGTAATCCCGAGGCACTCATTCGAATGGCGCCGGAGCACGAGAATAACTTAATTAAGGTAAAGGCAGTGTTTGATTCATAATGTCACTGCGAGCGAGCGATAGTGATCGCGGCAGTCCCATAGCCATCCCGTCACCCTGAGCCCATTCGACTACGCTCAGGGCAGGCTGGAGTCGAAGGGTCTAATGTGGTTCACGCTAGATCTCTCGACTCGCGAGTACACTCGCTCGAGATGACGTTATTACTACATGAAAATAGATATACAACAATTGACCATTGCGTCCGCCAAACACGGCTTGCAAAACTATGAGTTTTCCTGTGTGGATTTAGTAGAGGCATGCTTTGATCGCATCCGCATGCATGATAAAGACGCGCACGCCTTTTTGTCGCTCAACGAGAAACAAGCCATTCAAGATGCAAAAGAAACTGATCGGAGAATTAAAAAAGGTGAACCTTTGCGTTCTCTGGAAGGAATTCCTGTTGCGATTAAAGATGTCATTATGACACAAGGTATGCCAACTACGGCGGCATCAAAAATATTGGAACACTTTATTCCGGCGCATGACGCTACCGTTGTGACGCGCTTAAAAGAAGCCGGAGCAATCATCGTCGGTAAAGTGAATTGTGATGAGTTTGCGCATGGCGCTTCAACTGAAAATTCCGCATACGGACCAAGCCACAACCCATGGGATCTTTCTCGGTCTCCCGGGGGATCATCGGGTGGATCCAGTGCCGCGCTTGCTGCTGGTTTTTGTTTGGCAGCTTTGGGTACGGATACTGGCGGTTCAATCAGGCAACCCGGAGGGTGGTGCAATTTGTACGGCCTGCGCCCAACGTATGGTAGGATTTCGCGCTATGGATTGATTTCTATGACTTCGTCCACAGACACGCCCGGGATTTTAGCCAAAACTGCGGAGGATACTGCGTTGTTACTTTCAATCTTGGCTGGCCACGATCCTCATGATGCAACCAGCCTGCCTTCAGAGGTTCCTAACTATCATTCGGCGCTTGCTACGCCGCTTATGGGCCTTAAAATAGGTTTGCCAAAAGAGTTTTTTGAGGATATTTCCGACCCAAAATCCGCAGAAGTTATTAGCCAAGCTATTGGCGTATTCGAGGAGCTTGGCGCAGAAGTAAAGCATGTTTCCTTGCCGCATACTAAGTATGGCATTGCAGTATACTATGTTATTACCCCAGCGGAAGTAAGCTCAAATTTAGGCAGATTTGATGGTGTGCGTTTTGGCCATCGGTCAACTAATGCAAATACGCTTACCGAAGTATATACTAAAACACGTGGCGAGAATTTTGGGCCCGAAGCAAAACGTAGAATCATGCTCGGCACGTATGTGCTCTCAAGTGGATACTATGATGCCTACTACAAAAAGGCTCAAAAAGTTCGCACGGTCATTACCAAAGAGGTTATGCATGTTTTAAATGATGTTGATGTGCTTTTAACGCCAATTGCACCCCATCCAGCTATCAAGCTCGGCGAAAAGTCCCATGATCCGCTTGCAATGTACTTGGAAGACGTATACATGGAAACTGCGGCACTTGCCGGCATACCCGGGCTATCTGTTCCTGCTGGGTTTGTAGATGGTCTTCCTGTCGGATTGCAGTTGATGGGCAAGCAACTTGGCGAGGCAACATTGCTTTCTGCCGCGCACCACTATGAAAAAGCAACCAACTGGACAACGAAACATGCAAAACTTTAATACAAATCAAAAGCCAAAACACACTGTTCGGAATATAGTACTCGCTGTTCTCGGCGCGGGCGTTTTGATTTTTTTGGTTTTTTTTATCGCGCAAGTGGTATCCATCCGAGGAAAGATTATTTCCGGAGAATATAATTTTGATGAGTACGGCGCTTTGGTTTCCGGGGGCGGGGGAGCGAATGTAGATGATTCCCACGAGTTTGATGTTGCTACCAGCGATGATCCCGCAATCGGGCCGATTGATGCAAAAGTCACCATCGTTGAATTTGGAGATTTTGAATGCCCGTTCTGCAGGCAGTCGTTTCCGATTATTCGTTCGCTTACGCAGGAATTCAAAGGCGATGTGCGATTTATGTACCGAGATTTTCCTCTTGAGTCAATACATGACAATGCCCGCATTGCGGCGCTTGCCGGGTATTGCGCCAATGAACAGAATTTATTTTGGCCATTACATGATAAGCTGTTTCAAAACCAAGAAAATCTTTCTCGGTCAGCGATTATTGGGTACGCAAACCAAATTGGGATAGATACTGCCTCGTTTGTGGCCTGCCTTAATTCCCAAGCAGCGGAAGATGAAGTGAATCAAGATATCGCAGCTGGCCAAGCCGCCGGAGTCATTGGAACACCAACCTGGTTTATTAATGGCGTTCGTGTTGCCGGTGTGATACCCGAGGACGTGCTTCGGCAGATTATTATTGGCATCATAACAAAAAAGTAGTATGAAAAAATACGCGCCATACCTCATTATTTTTGCCGCGCTTTTATGGAGCTTAGATGGGCTTTTGCGCAGAAATTTATACAGCATGCCTGCGGCATCAATTGTTCTACTAGAGCATGTGCTGGGGCTTGTTGTTCTTGCGCCGTTTCTTATTAAAGAGTTTAAACATTGGCTTACACTTTCATCTCGTACCTGGTATTCGGTTGTCGCTATTGCGCTTTTGGGTGGGACCATTGGCACTATCGCATATACCGCGGCCTTGGGCAAAGTAAATTACATCCAGTTTTCTGTAGTTGTATTGCTTCAGCAACTGCAGCCTATTTTTGCAATTACCTTGGCTGGTATATTGCTTAAGGAGCGTATTACCAAGCGGTTTATTGGATTAGCGATTGTAGCATTTGTTGCCGCGTATGTTGTTTCGTTTCCTGAACTCTCCCCAAATTTTTCCACTGGCGCGGGCACCGTGGTAGCTGCATTGCTCGCTGTTTGCGCGGCGTTTGCATGGGGAGCATCCACCGTTCTTGGCCGCTACGCGCTTTCGCACCTTTCTTTTGTTTCGCTTTCAGGCTTACGGTTCGCCCTCACCAGTGTGTTTGCTTTTCTTTTTTTATATTCAACCGGTGATTTGCATACCATAGGCCAGCTGTCTGGTACCCAATGGTGGTATGTTATTGCAATCGTATTCTCAACCGGAATGGTTGCTCTTCTTATCTACTATAAAGGCCTTTCGCACGTGCCAGCTCGAATGTCTACAATGTTGGAACTTGCCTGGCCTGTATCCGCGGTTTTTGTTGATTTGATTTTTTTCAAAAATAGCTTATCAATGACTCAGTGGATTGGCGCTCTTGTCCTTATTTCAGTTATACTAACCATATCGCGTGAGGCTCGCGTTCTCGCGCCTGTTGCTGTAGTTGAAGGTCCGGAATTATGACCGTTACCAGTAGGGTCGTACATGGATCAAAACACGGACGTTCAATCGGATATCCTACGGTAAACCTTGCAGTGACTGATGCAGTGCGGGCCGCATTCAAGGAATATGGCGTGTATGCCGTTTGTGCCATGGTTCGCGGAGAAGCGTATTGCGGAGCCTTGTTCTGGGGAGTGCGATCCCTCTTTATTGAAATGGATCCGGTATGTGAGATTTCACTTCTGGATTTCAGCGGCGACGTGTACGGGGAGCAGGTGTCTGTAGAAGTGATTCAGCGCATCCGCCCGGCAGTCACCGTGGTAGACAAAGATGAACTCAAACAGTTGATTAAAAAAGATATACAAGACGCACAAAAAGCATATGATTTATTTAGGAGCTGACCACGCAGGATTTTTGCTTAAGGAAAAAATAAAAGCGCACCTGGAAAAGGCCCACGCCCGCTATGCGGATTTGGGCGCGTTTGAGTATGATAAGAATGATGATTATCCGGACATTGCCTCCACGGTCGCAAAAAAGGTTGCGGCTAGCCCAAAGGCACGGGGAATTTTGGTGTGCGGAACCGGCAATGGCATGGCAATAACTGCCAATAAGATCAAAGGCATACGAGCTGCGGTTGCATGGGATTCATACAGCGCAAAAAAGGCAGCCCAGGATGATGATGCGAATATATTAACATTGCCAGGCCGTGATATTACAGAACAGCTCGCGCTTGCTTCGGTGGATGCATATGTGTTGGAAAAAACTTCCAAAGCCGAGCGACATATGCGCAGAATTAAAAAGATAAAGAAATTGGAGAAGTAATATGGTAGAAGTACTTCCCGCAATTTTAGAAAAAACATTTGAGAAGGTTCAAGAAAAATGTGCACTATTGCGCGGAGTTGTGCCACGCGCCCAGCTTGATATTGCAGACGGCGTGTTTGTTCCGGAAAAATCCTGGAACGAGGCATCAAAGCTTTTTGAGCTTGGTAATGAGATTATGTTTGACGTGCATTTGATGGCCGAAAAGCCGGAGCTTTTAATTTCCGAATGGAACCAAGAGAATGTGTTCCGTATCACATTCCACCATGAAGCAACCTACGATGTTTTACGTACTATCAAGATTATCAAAGAAACCGGAAAAGAAGTGGGCATTGCGCTCAATATTGAAACTCCTGTTACCATGGTGTATGACGTGCTTGAGTTGGTTGATGTGGCGCTTTTGATGGGTGTGTTGCCGGGCGCGCAAAAAAGAGAATTTAATCCTCGCGTTATTGAGCGCGTTAAAGAGCTCAGAGAACACAGCAAAACCGTGAACATTGGGGTTGATGGCGGCGTGCGACCAATCGTAGCGCCAAGCCTCATTGAAGCAGGTGCGAATGTGCTTGTTAGTGGAAGCTATATTTTTGAAGAATCAGACATAAAAAAAGCAGTACATACGCTATGCCAAAGCCAGTAACCGAAATAAAAGAACTCTACAAAATTTCCAACGAAATCCGCGAGAATATTATTAAGTCTTTGGAAAAAGCGGGTTCCGGGCACAGCGCCGGGCCGTTAGGCATGGCAGATGTATTTACTGCGTTGTATTTTAATGTGTTGCGTCACGACCCAAAGCGGCCACATTGGCGCGATAGGGATCGCGTCATCCTATCAGCTGGGCATATTGTTCCGGTATGGTATGCAACATTGGCTGAGGCAGGGTACTTTCCAAAGCGCGAGCTCTGGACGCTGCGCAAGCTGGGAAGTCCGCTGCAAGGGCATCCGGAGTATCATTCCATTGCAGGCATCGAGAACACAGCAGGCCCATTAGGGCAAGGTGTATCAGTCGCGGTTGGTATGGCATATAGTTTGCGTCATTTTGCAAAATCAAACCAGCAGGTGTATGTCATTTCAAGCGATGGAGAGCAGAACGAAGGACAGACATGGGAGGCAGTTATGTTTGCAGCCAAGCACCGATTACCGAACCTTACTATGCTCATGGATCGCAACAATATCCAGATAGACGGTGCAACCGAGGAGGTGATGCCTTTGGATTCTATACGCGCGAAGTATGAAGCATTTAACTGGCACGTAATCGAAGTTGATGGCCATAACATTAAAGAGGTAGTTGACGCATGCAACCAAGCAAAGGCAATCGTGGAGCGACCAGTGTGTATTATTTGTCACACCATTCCAGGTAAGGGTGTAAAATTTATGGAAGGAAAATATCAATGGCACGGCAAGTCTCCAAAGGGTGCCGAAGCGAGAGTTGCGTTGCGTCAGCTGCGCACCATGGGCGGCAAAATATCAGTGATTGATTCCGAATAGTACAGTTTCGTCATCCTGAATTTATTTCAGGATCTGCTTGTGGAAAAATGATGCTGAAACAAGTTCAGCATGACGTCAAATATCGCATATATGAAAATAAGCGCGAAGCAAAAATTAGTTAAAAATCTTTTTTCAAAAAAGATCCGCATGATTCCAACCCGCGATGGGTATGGAGAGGGGTTGCTTGTATTAGGTAGAAAAAATCCTAAGGTAGTAGTGTTGTGTGCGGACTTAGCCGAATCAACTCGTTCACAGGGATTTGCAAACGAGTACCCGGAGCGATTTGTGGAAGTAGGGGTCGCAGAGCAGAATTTGGCAGGCTTGGCAGCTGGCATCGCCTTAACCGGGTACGTGCCGTTTATGTCGTCCTATGCTGTATTTTCGCCGGGTAGGAATTGGGATCAAATCCGTGTTTCTATTTGCTACACTCGCGCGAACGTAAAAATCGCAGGTGGGCACACTGGCCTTTCTGTAGGTCCAGACGGAGCAACGCATCAGGCTTTGGAGGATATTGCCATCACGCGCGTGTTGCCCAATATGACAGTTATTGCGCCCGCAGACGCGATTGAAGCAAAAAAAGCCACCATTGCCATGGCACAGATGGAAGGCCCTGCATATATACGCTTAGGCCGCGCAGAGTCCGAAGTATTTACCACGGAAAAATCTCCTTTTGAAATCGGCGTTGCACAGGTGCTTGCCAGTGGTACAGACATAAGTATTATTGCGTGCGGCCCATTAGTATACACAGCGCTTGTGGCTGCAGAAGAGCTCAAAAAAAAGCATAAGATAAAAGCAGAAGTTATTAATTGTCATACTATTAAGCCTTTGGATGTAAAAACCATCACGACTTCAGCGCAAAAAACAGGGGTCGTGGTAACCGTGGAAGAACATCAAATCCATGGAGGGTTAGGTGGTGCCATTGCGGAATGCTTGGCAGAACACGTGCCAGTGCCCATTCGATTTGTAGGCATGCCGGACTCGTTCGGCGAATCAGGGGAGCCTGCTGAATTGCTCTCCAAGTACGGCATGACTATGGAGAAGATAGTGAGTAACGTATTGGATGTAATAAAAGTAAAATAGCAGTTAAAATGCTCAATAACAAAGCCCAAATTCCAAATGAATATCAAATGACAAAAGGTCAAAATTTTTTGATTTTTGAATTTAGGATTTTGATCTTTATTTGATATTTGAATTTTAATATTTGTCATTTCATTATGTTAACTCCAACAAAAAAAATACTACTCAAAGCCCAAAAACAAGGATACGCAGTTGGCGCGTTCAATATCAATAATATGGAAATCAGCCACGCGGTTATGGAGGCAGCAGAGCGCGAAAAAGCTCCGGTTATTTGTCAAACTTCCGAAGGGTCGCTCGAGTACGCGGGCATGGATATGCTGCTTGCAATCGGCCGTCAACTTGCACTAACATCCAAAGTTCCCGTGGCAATCCATTTGGACCACGGCAAGCACCCCGAGGTTGTAAAAGTCGCTATTGCAGCGGGGTACCAATCTGTAATGTACGACGGCTCAAGCAATCCATTTGAGAAGAATATAGAGATCACAAGCGGAATCGTTAAACTTGCGCACGAGAAAAATGTCAGTGTAGAAGCAGAACTTGGGGCCATTGCTGGTATTGAGGATTTTGTGAGTGTTAAAGAACGAGATGCGCACTTAACCAACCCAAAGCAGGCTCTTGAATTTACCAAGCGCACCAGATGTGATTTTTTGGCCATTGCCATTGGCACACTGCATGGAGCGTATAAGTTTTCCGGGCGATCTCATTTGGATATTTCGCGGCTCAAAGAGATCAAGGCATTGGTAAAAGTTCCTTTAGCGCTGCACGGCGCCTCGAGCGTGCCAAAGGATTTGGTTAAACAAATAGAAAAACATGGAGGAAAACTTGGAACACCAGTAGGAGTTTCAGATGGTGATCTTAAAGAAGCGGTTAAAAATGGCATTTGCAAGGTAAATACAGATACGGATTTGCGGCTCGCGTTTACCGCCGGAGTCCGTAAAATTCTTACGCAAGAGCCGGGTGAGTTTGATCCCCGAAAGATTCTTGCTTCCGCGTATGACGAAATGGTCGCCACCATCCGTTGGAAAATTAAGTTACTTGGATCTAGTAATAAAGCATAAGAACAGTGTTCGGGGGTGTGCATTTTTCGACTCCGAAGGGAGCTTCGCTCATGCATTTTCGTCTCAAAATGCACACCCCCTGCACACCTTAAAAACGTAAACCAATACCTATGAAAAAATCACTTGTTGTCGCAGCACATAATCTTCCAAAAGAAGGATTAGAAGAGCTCTATAAGCATTGCCAAGTAGTAATGCTCGCAAAAAATGCTTCGTTTTCTCGTTCTGCACTTTTACAAAAAGCAAAACATGCAGATGCTATTATTACGCATGTTGAGGACCGTGTGAACGCAGCATTGCTCCGTGCTCTGCCGAATCTTAAAATTGTCGCAAACTATGCAGTTGGCTACGATAATATAGATTTAAAAGCTGTTCAAAAAGCAGGAGTCTATGCTACCAATACTCCGGGAGATTTAGGGATAAGCGTTTCTGAGCATGCCATGGCCTTGATTTTAATGCTCTCTAAAAAAATACTTGAGGGCGATCGCTTTATGCGCAGTGGAAAGTACAAGGCATGGGATCCAAACTTTTTGCTCGGAAATAATGTGAGCGGGAAAACGCTTGGCATTGTTGGGGCAGGAAGAATTGGTTCAATCCTTGTTAAGATTGCGAAAGCTGGATTTGGTATGGATATTGTGTACCATGATGTTGTTCCAAATCGGCAGATTGAGAAAGAGTACGGCGCAAAGCGCGTGTCACTTTCTGATGTACTTAAAAAATCAGACGCACTATCTATCCATGTTCCACTACTTTCTTCTACGCGACATTTAATCGGTGCAAAAGAGTTAAACCAAATGAAACCAACCGCAGTATTGGTGAATACCTCACGCGGGCCAGTGATTGACGAGAAAGCATTAGTAACAGCCTTGAAAGCGAAAAAAATCGCCGGAGCTGGATTAGATGTATTTGAGTTTGAGCCAAAAATGGCGCCTGGGCTTGCCAAGCTTACCAATGTGGTGGTCACTCCGCATACTGCATCTGCAACAATAGAAGCCAGAAAACAAATGGGGGAGATTGCAACGCAGAATATTCTTGACGTGCTTGTCCGCGGTGTAAAGCCTCGCAATTCGCTCGCCTAACATAGATGCAAATGTTTCTTCATACTTTTAATCCGCATCCAATTGTATTTAGTATCGGCTCCTTTGGCGTGCATTGGTACGGATTGTTTTTGGTTCTCGGGATTTTAATCGGCTACTGGCTTACTGGTAAGCTTTCTAAACGAGCTGGTTTGTCGGCTGAGATGGTTGGATCATTGTACATTAATGCGCTCATCGGTGGTTTTATGGGCAGCCGCATATATCACGTGCTTACAGAGTGGCAATTTTATAGCGTTAACCCCGAACAGATTTTTGCGGTATGGAACGGCGGGTTAGCTATTCATGGCGCTATGCTTGGCGCGATTTGCGTTGTTGCGTATTACGCCAAAAAAGAGCACTTCAATATTTGGAAACTCGCGGATTTATTCGTGCTTCCTGCTATTTTAGGTCAGGCAATAGGCAGATGGGGTAATTACTTCAACCAGGAGCTTTTTGGTGGTCCTACGGATGCTTTGTGGGGCATACCTATCAATCCAATTAACCGCCCTCTGGGGTACGAGCAGTATCACTATTTTCATCCTACTTTTTTGTATGAATCCCTTATTAATATTACGATTTTTTGCATACTTCTCCTCATTTTCAAAAAACAAAAAAGGCCAGACGGCTTAGTTTTTTGGCTGTATCTTGGATTATATTCCGCTGGCAGAATGATTGTTGAATCATTCAGGATTAATCCTGCGGCAATGGTCGGCGCAATCCGACTACCATTTTTAGTGAGTATCCTGCTTGCGGTCGGCTCGTTGGTTATGGTGTTAAAGACCTTGTCCGCGAAGCATAAACCATAATGCATTCATAATTAGTTTTTTGGCTTAAAATTCAAGCATGCAGAATTGATGCAGTACCGATTTTTGTTCGGGGGTCAATTTTTGTTTCCATTCTTCGTTTGTTTGTGGGGGGTATTGTTTGCCATACGTGTTCTTTTATATTCTTTTTTCAGCTTGTATGTATACAGCGCTACGGTGCTTGATGATGAGGATTTTGATTGTCTTTTTTTTAATACTAAATAGTACTCTATAATCTCCCACCCGGAGCTTTCGGTACCCCTTTAGTGAGCGGCGGAGCGGCTTTCCATAGAGGTCTGGGTGTGTGGCGAGACGCTCTTCAATTGCGCTGCGGATTTTTTGTTTCCACTCGTTGGGGAGCGCTGGAATGTCATCGCGCTTCACGAGATAGTGGTAGGTGACTGTATACATTACGCCCAGGCGCTCTCGTGCGAGACAAACCGCGCGCCCTTTGTGTCCCGTTTTTTGGCAAGCGCATCCCAGACCTGATCCTCCTCAAGCTCAATGGCGGTCTCCAGTAGTCGGACCGCTTTGGTTGCCTGCGGGATGTTGTCGCGCCTCGCAAGTGTGGTGAGTGCTTTTTCCATTGCACTAGACAGGCTGATGTTGATTCTTGTTTTGGTTGTAGGCATACAAATGGATAAAATAATGATGCATGTAGTGTATCAAAAGTGTATCACCTTGTCAAATTTTTCTTTTTAGTGTTTTGTCAGTACAAGCGCAATAGTACCTTCCTGGGCCGTGAGTATTACTTCGCCGCCGACGGGGAAAGTGATTTTAGGATCCGTATGCCCAAAATCAACTCCTGCAATAACCGGCAGCGCGGCTAGTTCTTTTTTTGTTTTAATTATTTTTGCAAGTAGTTCGTTAGTGGTATGGCTTGCTTTTTGGAATCTGCCAATAATAATTCCTTTTACGCCGCTAAAGCCAGGGAGATGGATGAGGGATTGCAAATCGCGGTCAAACGTATGCGCCAGAGATTCGCTATCATCTTCTAAGAACAGGATTGAATTTTTAAGATTAGGAAAGTATTCGGTTCCCTGGAGAAGGTTGAGTGTGCCTATATTGGCGCCGAGCAGAGTACCCGAGGCCACGCCGTTGTTGATCGCCAAAAAACCTTGGTTCGGGATCAGCGACCTGTTTTGTTGGTTTTTGTACCATTCATCATCGCTCCACTGGCCGCTGGGTTCTATGGTGATAGGGTCATCCGAGAACAGGCATTGTTTAAAGTAGTTCAGCGTATAATCAAAATACAACTCCTGGCCGAATGTTGAATAGTGCGGGCCGGAGTAGGACACAAGCCCTGTTTTTGTGAACATCGCATTGTTGAGCGCTGTTATGTCCGAGTAACCGCAGAATATTTTTGGATTGTTCTGTATCAAATCCCAATCAAGGTATTTCAGCAGTTGGTTGCTATTAAATCCGCCAATGACTGTGAGCACTGCTTTTACGTTTTTGTCGCGAAACGCATCGTGCATGTCTTCCAGGCGTGATTCTATGCTTGAGGAATTGAACGCATCAGTTTCTTGCACGTGTTTTCCAAATGTTATTTTGAGTCCTACATCAGCAAGCCGCTTGTTGGCGATGTGCTGTGTGTCTTGCCCGATAATGCCCAAAGAGCGGGATGGCGCGATAATTCGCATTTCGTCACCGGCCTGCAGTTTGGGAGGATATAGTGCCGGGATTTTTTCGCGGGTTGATTCGCTGTTTTGTTGTTTCATACGATTTAGAGACTAAACTCCTCGGAATGCAATTGGCTTTGGGGTATGCCCAGTGCAAGGAATTGCGCTTTAAGGGCGTGGATCATGCTTGGCGGAGCACACAAGAACACATCAGCATTTTTTAGATCGCTGTTTTTGGCGCTGATGTAGCTCGCGTCAATTTTACCTTGCTCATCCGAGCAGAAAAGCTCAAGTGCAAGCGCGCCGCCCGAGGAATCCGCGAGTTTTTTCAATTCATCATAGTACACAGCCTCCTGCTTGTTGTGCACAGCATAATAGAGCATCACGCGGTATTTGGGGTCGCGCGCCAGGGCTTTTGCCATTGAGACGAACGGAGTAATGCCAATACCCCCGGCAATCCAGACCTGTCGGCTGTGTTCGGCGCGGGTATGGGAGAACGCGCCAAACGGGCCCTCAACACGCACTCGTGCACCCACCTTGAGTTCTGGCAGCTTTTCTGTGTAATCACCGAGTTTTTTGGCGGTTATAGAAAGGTCTTCGTTTGGACCCGCGGTAATGCTGAATGGATGAGACTCCGAGCCCACATTCGCATCATCAAACGATACAAACATAAACTGCCCGGGCTCAAAGCGGATGGCTTTGCCCGCGGGTTTCATGGTGACATGCGTTGCTCTATTGTTAAGCACCTCCACATTGGACACCATGTAGGTAGTATGTGGCACCAGGAAGCGTCCCAGGATAGTGTGGTACACGTATGCCGTAAGCCCCAAAAACGAGAGCCCAAGCACATAGTAGCGCAACGGCAGGTATGTACCCATAGTGCTCGGTATGAGCCATGCGTGCAAGGCGCCCAGGAAGAACGCGAGCCCCATACATTTGTGCGTCCACTTCCAAATATGATACTTGGGGCGCAAGTACAAGGTAAGCACGACCAGCACCACCAAGAGCGCCAAGCTCAAAAATCCGAAGTTCGTGGGCCAGTCTCTACTCGGCAGTAAAAACTGCACCGCACTCCCTAGTGAGCCGCCTGAATAGGTTCCCAAAAGCAGTAGGGGATGGAACAGGAGTAGAACCACTGCATACTTGCCGAAGTTCGCGTGGCGCAGGTACATGATGTTCAGACTTTTAAAGAGGTTTGCCACGAATTTCAGGCGTGCGGACAATACCAAATTAAGCGCAAACAGGCATGTGCCTACCAGGGCAGTAAGCTGTCCTAGGCTGGTAAGGGCAATAGAGGTTGCGCTAAAGCGTCCCGAGCCTAATGGTGCTGCGAACCACAAAACAACCGGCACAAGCGCCAAAGTCCAGACAATGATTGAACCGATGTAGTTTTTATTTTGCATAATGCCGTTTGCGCGGACTGCTGCCGTGGTTTTTCAACTGTTTCTTGTGAAGCCAATTGTTCGTAAGCCATAGCAACATTTTCATACTGTTAGTGCTTACTTAGAATTATTCGAGTACAAGAGCGGGATGGGTCTCCGAGTTTCCGATTATATTAGCGATGGGGACACCCGGCCCAACAACACGGCCGCCGCATTCCATCTGTTAGTTTCGAGAGTGCCTTCTGGATGCGGATGCTTCGCGTTTCTTCTTTTTTGCCTGAGGTAACCCAGCAGATCCATTCATTGCGTGCGAGCGGCGTAATATCCTCCCATGTTGCTCGTGCTTGTGGTGTGGAAATAAGGGCTTTTCGCAAATCCGTCGGCACTGTGTGCGCTGCTTTATTGTTCGGCTTTTTAACTGCCATTCTTTCATTATATGTGTTACAGTCCATAGCTCTGAATTCAGAGCTATGGACTGGCGGTGGGGGTGGGATTCGAACCCACGAGGACATTGCGGCCCTACTGGTTTTCAAGACCAGCTCCTTAAACCACTCGGACACCCCACCAGACTTGCATAGCAGTATGCAATACTGCTATAATTATATATATATGAGAACTACCCAACGAAAAGGTGATATCGCGACATCAAACGCAATAGCTCGATTTACTTCAATGGGCTATGATGTGGCCATACCATTTACTGAATCTGCCGCGTATGATTTGGTCGTTGATACTGGAAACATACTTGCACGCGTGCAAGTTAGATATTCAAGCACGCGACAAATCGCACTTCGCAGAATACATTCTAACTCAAAAGGATATGTTGTCAAAAAAACAAAGAATAATGCCTATGACTGGTTGTATATTTTTAAGAATACCGGAGAGGAGTATTTAATTAAAAAATGTTTAGTAAATAGAAATTCTATTGTGCCTACTCCAGAATACCTCCTCGTAAAGTAAGTTGATACGCTAAAAATAGCATTTTATCGTATTTTTGTCCATCGCGGGTATTGATTTTTTGGGAGATTCTGGTATGCTTTTTTTGTTAGCCGTTTTACCGCGGCTGGCGCCGCACGGGGGCGTAGCTCAGTTGGTTAGAGCGTCTGCCTGTCACGCAGAAGGTCGCCGGTTCGAGCCCGGTCGTCCCCGCCAGGAGCGAAGGACCTCGGTGTAAGCCGTGGGTCTTTGTTTTGGGTGTTTGAGTTTTGTAGTATTTCAAAGGGTTTCTATAGGTCAATGGCAAGTTCGTAGTCATTATCAGTTTTGCTAGAACCTATTTTGTGGATAATTATATTTTATGATATAGCATAATATGCTATGATAGTGATGATGATAAATTTTTGAATATACTTAGTATTCTTACAGTATTCTAAAATTTTATAAAATAAATTAAGAAATTTAACTCAATAATACATAAATTAAATGTATGGAAAAAATTAATAAAATTTTAATAGTAGCTGCGTTGGCAGTTTTCTTGGTATTTGTCGTTTCGCCAATTGCTACGTTTGCGGCCGGCCCGGCAGCAGTAAATCTCGGATCAGCGGGTGATTTTGTTGTTTTGGCAAAATCAGGAATCTCAACCACTGGATCCACCTCAATTACCGGGGATATTGGAGTAAGTCCAATAGCTGCGACTGCTATGACCGGATTTGGATTAACAATGGACTCCTCAAATACCTTTTCGACATCAGCTCTGGTAACCGGAAAAGCATATGCAGCTGACTATACGGCTCCTACGCCAGCTAAAATGACTACAGCGGTAAGTAATATGGAAGCCGCATACACAGTGCCGCCGGAAGAACAAGCCCGACTTCGACTGAATTAGGCGCTGGAAACATTGGCGGAATGACACTTGTCTCAGGACTGTATAAATGGAGCACTGGCGTGACAATACCAACGAATGTTACTCTCTCTGGTGGCGCAAATGATGTCTGGATTTTCCAGATAGCACAAGATCTCACCATAAGTTCTACTACAAGCGTTGTCCTCTCTGGCGGCGCACAGGCTTCTAATATCTTCTGGCAGGTCGCTGGCCAAACAACACTCGGGACAAACTCTGTCTTCAACGGAAATATATTGGGCCAAACAGCAATTATATTAAATACCGGCGCAACACTAAATGGCAGGGCACTTTCACAGACCGCAGTTACGCTTGACGCAAATAGCGTTTCGGTTCCTGCCGGTTCGACTCCGACTCCGACTGCAACAATTTCAGCAAATCCAACCTCAATCATAAGTGGTAATTCATCAACACTGTCCTGGTCAAGCTCAAATGCGGCAAGTTGTTCTGGTACTAACTTTTCAACAGGAAATGCTGTTTCAGGGAGTATCAGTGTTTCACCGACATCAAATACAACATATTCAGTGAACTGTGCTGGCGCGTCAGACAGTGCGGTGGTTGCTGTTACCCAGCCGACACCGACACCGACACCGACACCTAGTTTACCAAATGCAGGCTTTGACTCTAGTGTCAGTAGTAGCGCCCCATGGAATGTTGTTATTCCAATTGGTATTTTTGGCGCCCTACTTTCATTTTTCTTAGTAGCTCGGAAAAAGCGGGTAATTTGGTCTTAAACTAATTTAATCAAATAAACCAAGCAAATGCGTAAAAATCTGTACAAGAGTTTAACAATAACTACGCTTGTTTTTGCTTTGGCGGTTGGTATGTTGGGTTTTATTGGTTCAACTCCCGCATCTGCGGCAACGTCGCCTGACATTGGAGACAGCAGCACCTATGGAATTATTTCCAGCACGTACACGAACTCTATTAATACGGGCACACTAACTGACATTACAGGAGATCTTTGCTACACTACGGGGCCTGGCGCAGCAGTGCCGGTATCAATTAGCGGCGCGACAGTTACGCCTTGCGCGCCCGCCAGAGGAACAGACCAATCCAGCGCCTTGGCCGATCTGAACGCGCAAGTTGCTGACAGCTGTAATGATCTTGGCGTTAACATTAATATAAACAGTGTTGTAGGCCATTTGACTGGAACCTATACTCCTGGTTGTTATTCCAGCAGCGGCACTATGGGTATAACGTCAGGCACGACAGTGACCTTAGATGGTGCTGGAACGTACATCTTCAAGTCAGGCGGAGCAATTACTACCGGGACTGACTCGTTTGTAGTGCTCACTAATGGCGCAAGCGCTTCTGACGTATTTTGGGCCCCGGGTGGCGCCACCAATATCGGGGCGCAAACCGCAACTTCAACCACTCCTTCGTTTGTGGGGAATATTTTGCAGAATTCTGGCGCTGCTTTTGATGTCACCATCGGGCATTTTGCAAATATACTAGGAAGAGTGCTGGCATTTGGCAGAGATGTCACCACTGATTCGATTACTATTGCGGTTCCCTCTGCTTCATCTCTTGCTACGCTTCGTGTCGTAACGCAGGTGGCAAATTACTACGGCGGTACGGCGGTGGTTTCTGACTTTAATCCGCATGTAAAACTTTCCGGAACCGATGTTACTGGAAGTCCGGCAGTAGGAGTCGTGTCTCCCGGAAGATCTTATTCGCTGGTTGCGGGTACCTATGTGGTCAGTGAAGACGTACATACTCAATATATAACCACTATTAGCGGTGATTGCGCTACGAACGGTACTGTCACGCTGGCGTCCGGTGACGTTAAGACCTGTATTTTTACTAATACTTTTACACCCGATGGAGGTACTGGTGGTAAAAATAAAGCAACAATTACTGTCGCTAAAGTAATTATCAATGATAATGGCCGAACCAAGACCATCGCCGACTTTTCACTATTCGTCAACACAACATCGGTCGTTTCTGGCGTGACCAATATCTTCCCAGCGCCGGCTGCCGCTTATGTTGTGACTGAAACCGGTGATGCCAACTACACGAAGACATTTTCCGGTGATTGCGATTCAACTGGCCACATAGGCCTTTCTCCGGGTGATAATAAGATTTGTATCATCACTAATAACGACATTGGTGCGCCTATAGTAGTTCCGCCTGTGCCGCCCCTTATTGATATAGTTAAGGTACCAAGTCCGTTAGCCCTGCCGGCTGGCCCTGGTCCAGTGACATACACCTACACCCTGCGTAATACGGGAACAGTTCCAGTGACCAATATAACCATGGTCGGTGATACGTGCAGCCCGATTAATCTGGTTTCTGGCGATAGCAATGCCAATGCGACGCTTGAGGTGAATGAAACGTGGCTCTATCGCTGTTCTACCATACTAGTCGAGACACACACTAATATTATCACTGCCACAGGCTGGGCCAATGGCATCAGCGACGTTGATATTGCAAGCGCTACGGTGATAGTCGGCGAGCCGATTGTACCACCACTAATCCATGTAACAAAAATTCCAAGCCCATTAGTACTCCCCGCCGGAGAAGGAATGGTTACTTACACCTACATCGTAACTAACCCCGGCACGGAACCGTTAAGTGACGTCACGATTGCTGATGATAAATGTACTGGCCTGCCAAGCCGCATCTCTGGACACCCGGGGGACAGTAATAAAAATAACCTGCTTGAAAGTAACGAGACCTGGAATTTCACGTGCCAATCAAAACTTACGCAAACGACAACAAACACCGGCATGGCCACTGGAAGTGCCAATGGTCTGACCGCGAGAGATGTCGCCATTGTGACTGTTGTTGTGAATGCAGCTGCTCCCGTTGTGAATACCGTGGTTCCAAAACTACCGAATACGGGTTATCCTGAGGATATGGGTACTGCTGCCGGATTTGTGGGCATACTTATAGCCGCTTCGGCTTCATTTATTGTTTTCAGAAAACGGAGAGCATAGTACAGAACAGAAAGGCCCCGCTCCGGCGGGGCTTTTCTGTTCTGTCGTGCCGCAGGTGGAATCCTATTCTTGTATGCAATCAAAAACTTCATTACAGCAGGTATTACTCGCGGTGAGTATCGCGGGGATTGCTCTTTCGTCGGTGGTTATTATATTGTTGGCTTTTGGTTTGCCGACCCAAGGTTTTTTCGCAAAACTTTTTGGGTCTGTTAAAAATTCGGCTTCATCTGCTGCTGTTGGCGCTTCGGCTGTTGTTGGCGCGACAGCCGGTTCTCCGACGCGTATCAGTATTCCTGATATCGGTGTCGATGCGGCCTTTGAATTTGTGGGGCTTACGGATGACGGCGCCATGGATGTGCCTAAAAATCCCGCTGCTGTGGCGTGGTTTAGCCCCGGTCCGCGGCCTGGAGAAGTGGGAAGTGCTGTTGTTGCTGGGCACTACGGTCCATGGAAAGACGGTAGAAAATCCGTATTTGACAAGTTACATACACTGCAGAAAGGGGATAGTATATACGTCACCGATACTAAAGGAGAAATTATTGTTTTTGTCGTGCGTGAGATTCGCACCTATGACCCCTATGCAGACGCTACTGACGTCTTTTTCTCAAGTGACGGGAAGGCGCATCTTAATTTGGTGACCTGCGAAGGAGTTTGGGACGAGGCCATTCAAGGCTATTCCAAGCGGCTGGTGGTGTTTGCGGATAAAGAATAATAACCATTAACAATAAAGAATTATGGAATTTCTCAAACAGTTTGACGTCAAGACAGCTACCATTTTTAAGGTGGCTGGCTTGGCATTGGTGCTATTGATTCTGCTTGCGCTCATGTTTCGTGTGGTGGGCTCTTCGTTTAGTTCGCTCAACCAAGGGTTCATGCCGCAAGATGCGTACTATGGAACAGGCGGGGTTGCATACGACAGCGTCTCAAGCAAAGAAAGCCTTTCTGTGCGCAACATTGTTCCGCCCCAGCCTGGATCGCCGGCAGGGGATACTGCGGAAGCATACGAAGTAACTGATTACTATGGGTCCATCCAGACTCGCAAGTTGGACGAAACCTGCGCCAAAATTTCTGACCTAAAAGCATTTGATTATGTGATTTTTGAGAATTCAAATGAGTATGATAGGGGATGCTCGTATTCGTTCAAGGTAAAAAACAGTCATGTTGATGAAATACTCGGCATCGTCAACAGTTTAAACCCGGAAAATCTTACGCAGAACACGTATACTATTAAGCGTCAGATAGATGATTACACAAGCGAAGTTGAGGTGTTGCAGAAAAAGCGTGCTTCAATCGATGAGACGCTCGCGAACGCGGTCAGCGCGTATGATGAGATTTCAGCGCTCGCGACCCGCGCACAAGATGTGGAAAGCCTTGCAAAAATTATTGATTCAAAAATTAACCTTATTGAACGCCTCACTCAAGAGCGCATTAATATCAATGAGCAACTGGACAGGCTGGAGCGCTCCAAAGCAGATCAGCTTGATAGGCTTGCATATACATTCTTTAATGTAAGCATTTACGAGAGCAAGTATGTTGATGGCAAAGAAATCAAGGATTCGTGGAAAGGCGCAGTACAGCAGTTTGTCCGCGACCTCAACAGCATCTTGCAGGATGTTACCATTAACTTGGTTACTATTGCCCTACGGGTTGCCCAGTTTGTAATTTACTTCTTCATCCTTTTGCTTGCGGCAAAGTACGGGTGGCGCGCGGCCAAGTATCTTTGGAAGCGGTAGAGTTACTGGGTTTCTTGTATACCAAAACAGCTCGCAGATAGCTGCGAGCTGTTTTTTTAGTTTGAAATTATGTAGTTGCTGTTTTCACGATTTCTGCGAACGCTTTTGGATTATGCTCTGCCATGTCTGCCAGTATCTTTCGGTCGATGGCGATATTCTTTTTAGTAAGCCCGCTTATGAGCTTGCTGTAGATGGTTCCGTTTAGCCGAGCTGCTGCGTTGATTTTAATATTCCACAAGGCGCGAGCAGTGCGCTTTTTAACGCGCCGGTCGCGGTGGGAGTGAGCGCCTGCTTTAACAATCGCGGTTTTGGCGATTTTAATGAGTTTTTTTCGGCCCCATTGAAAACCCTTGGTTTTTTCAAGGATATTTCGTCGGCGCTTGGAATGCATTACTCCACGTTTAACTCTAGGCATATGGTAAAAGTGTCTTAATCATCTTAGAGCTTGCGATCGTCAGTGTCATATCTCGACGTTTGTTCATTTTAACTTTGCCGCGTTCGCGCGCGTTAAAATGGCCTTGTCCCGCGGTCCGCTTGAGCTGCTTGCCGGACTTAGTGGTTAGGATACGTTTAGACGCTGCTTTGTGTGTTTTAAGTTTTGGCATGTGTAAAAACAAATACCACATCATGCTACCAAAAAGCCTGATGTGTGTCAATACTAAGCTTTTTTACCTACAATCATGGAAAGCCGGCCTCCTTGCTTGGAAAACGGCTGTTCAACGATGATACCTTCGCCAAGGCTTTTGGCAAACGCATCCATGTTCTTTTTTGCTTCTTCTACGTACCCTTTTTCACGGCCTTTTAAGACTACGTCGATTTTAACTTTATTGCCTTGTGTTATAAATTTTTCAGCCTGGCTGCGCTTGATCGCAAGATCGTGTTCGCCGATTCGGAAAGAAATACGAACCGCTTTGACTTCCACTTTTTTCTGGCGAGCTTTTTGTTTGCTACGTGTTTTTTCCTGTTCGTACTGGAATTGTCCGAAATCTAAAATTTTACAAATAGGAGGCACTGCTTTTGGCTGGACTTCCACTAAATCAAGCTCTCGCTCGCGTGCGAGTGCAAGTGCTTTTTTAGTATCCATTTCCCCAAGCGATTTTTTGTTTTCATCAATTACCATAACAACCGGCACGCGGATCCGCTCGTTTGCGCGGTAGAGGGGCGCTGCTTGGCGCGCTATGCGCTTTCGGTAAAATGATGGTGATCGTCTTTGCATCTTGTTTGATTATTATAATTTACGTACGTAAGTAGTGAGCGGGTAATGGTGGAGGTGGCGGGCTATTCTCCCGCGTGAAAATAAGGCAAAGCCATCAGTCTACAATCATATCCTGTTTAATGGTTTCGCGGCACGCACTTAGAACAGGAAAAACATGCGTACCACTATCCTCATAGTCTTGGCCAAAGCGCGAGGCTCACTTTAGCTGCATCCTGAAGTATGACGCCAGGATCACCCCATTCAGGCCTAGGGTGCTGACGGCTGCAGTCTAAATTAGGCTACAACTGACGCAAAGCTCGGTGCGAACGCTTGCGCGATCGCGGCCTTTACTCTGCTTACAATGCTGTTTGCATTTGAATGGTGCTTGAGGTATTAACGTCACATCAAGCAGTGACGGATTGCAAAATGACAATGTTCGTATTTTTCGATGTATGAGCACCCCCTCGGCGTCAGCCGCGTGTTTCAGCTTCCGTATCCGGGCTACGCCCGAATACTCCAGCTTTCACAAGCGTCTTCCTTTCAATTTTGTGCTTAACTGAGCGGTAGCTCAGCCCAAGCACAAAATTGTAAACATCCTCTCAAATTTTTCCTTAACTCTCGAATACGAGAGCCCAAGAAAAAATTTGCAGAAGACAGTAGGACAATCATAAAAGTACCGCATTTAGGGGAAAATGTCAAGATTTCAAGCGCCGGCCAATGTCCCGTTCAATATCACGCTTTTTAAGCTGTTCGCGCTTTTCATACTGTTTTTTACCACGGACCAACCCAAGTTCAACCTTAATAATACCTGATTTTGAATAGATGGACAGTGGAACCAGGCTGAGGCGCTTTTCTTTAAGTTTTCCTATAAGACTGGTGATTTCTTTTTTGTTCATTAAGAGCACTCGTGGCCGCGTGGGGTCATAATTCATTTGTGCGCCTGCAGCTGGTTTGTAGGGCGAGATATGGGCTCCAGTAAGGCGCAAAAGGCCATTCGATGGGTTTAGGGACGCAAAAGACCCTAAAAGCTTTATTTGGCCGCTTTTTACTGATTTAACTTCTGGGCCTGTTAATTTCATGCCAGCTTCAAAAGTGTCCAATATTTCGTATTCTGCGAATACTTGCTTGTTTTTGGCAAGGAGTTTTCCATGCATATATACTCAAGTATAGCCCATATCATTGACATCTACAAAAGCAGTGCAGTACAATAAACTAATCAATATTAGTTTTAATTAAGGAGGTAATTAATATATGTCAGAATCAACAGTACATGCGTCCGAGTCCGCGCGTCCGCAATCGAACACTTCAAAATTATCAATTGCACGTTCTGCGCGAGGAGGATCATCGTTTGGAGTGTTTCTTTTAGTTATTGTGGTGGTGGCAGCTGGATTTTTTTGGATGAAGCAGACAAGTTTGAGTGGCTATAACGAAGCATGGCAGGCTGTGTTCCTTTCAAACGGCCAAGTCTACTTTGGCCAAGTTACCAAACAGAACAGAGTTGAGGTTGTGCTTAAAGAAATTTACTACCTTCAAGTAACACGTCCGTTGCAGCAGACTGCAGAAGGCGAGCAGCAGGCAAATCCTCAGGGTGAGCTTTCGCTCGTTAAACTCGGTAATGAACTACATGGCCCAACCGATGCCATGGTGATCAATCGCGACCAGGTATTGTTTGTAGAAGATCTAAAAGAAGATTCCAACGTGGCACAGGCTATTGCCAGCTACAAAGCTGGCCAGTAATTCGTACGAGTTGCCCTTGCTGGCTGAAACGATTTTTATGGCGCTTGATATTGCCAAACTAGGGAGAAAACCATACCAGAAGCTTGAGCAACCGGAGGTGCTATCTGCCTCCGGTGTTTATATTCGCCAACATGCTGGTAATTTTTTTGTGCGCGTATTAAACATACTCGTGGTGAGCGGCATATTTTTTGTGCTTGCATGGGTTTGGGATTTTGGCGGTTTTGCCGGGTTTGGGAGATCTGTGGTATGGCTTGTGTTTTCTGGCGCACTGTTGGTTGTTTTTTCTTGGCGCCTGTTTTTTGGGCGCGAGTTTTTAAAAAAAATGTATGATGCGCGAGAGTACTGGGTTGTTGTTCGGCTTGCGCTCGTTGTGCTTGTTGTGTCTGGCATTGGATCGTTCAGCCAGCGCGGTGTTTTGGGCGCGCTTGGATTGAGCGCATCTGCTTCTGCGCTCTCCTGGCTTGGCGTAGTGTTTGGCGTAGTATGGCTTGTTGCAATGTTGTACGGACGCGGCACTAGTGCCGCGTCCAAGCAGGTACTGGTGAGCTTATTTTTTGGGAGCACCGTATTAGCAGGATATATTCTATACATGCTTTTGTTCGGCGGGGGATATGCTGCTCTTGGATGGGTAGAGGCCCAAGGTGTACTGCTGCTCTTAAGCATAGATACTTTTTTGATTGTTTCGTTTGCGATTTTTCAAAATCGAGCAATAAAGATTCTATGGAGTTTAGCTATTGCACTGCATGTATTCGTGCTTTTTGCGTGGGATATCGCAAGTGTATGGCTTGTGTTGATTGCTGGCATTTCGGCGCTTCTTTTTTTTCAAGTTATTTACAGCAAAAAGCTTTGGCAGCGTAATTTTATTTACCCTTTGCAGGTGTGGGCCATTGCGGCGTTGCTTTTAGTTGTTCCCATAAAGATATTCACTGGCGCAAGCGTTCCCCATGATTCTATTTTGTCGTATGCGGATTCTCGCGCAGTTGCTTGGAGCCAAGAATTTTTGTGGCTTGGTAATGGGTTAGGCAGTTCAAATGAGTATGCGATTTTTTCTGACACATCGTTTATTGATTTTGGATCTCTTGAAACCGCACTTAGAGCATTGCCGGTGATAGGGAATGCGTATATTCAAATATATATTGAGACGGGCAGTGTTGGTCTGCTTTCGTGGCTATTATTTTTTGGCATTGTTTGTTTGCTTGGTATTCGTTTTTGGCGCAACAATACACAAGCGTTTAAAGAAGGATCAATGTCCGAAGGGGCGTATCTTGGCGCTATCCTACTAATTACCTATTGTTTGCTTTTGGTTGGGTTTTGGTTTTCCCCTTTTTCTTTTGTGCTGTATTGGTTCAGTATGGTGATTGTTGCATGTGCCATGGTGTTGTGGCACACACGAAGATCTGAATCTGAATCTAGCGCCCACACTGTGCCGTATACAATAGGCCGAACACTGCTGCAGTCGCTCGGTGTAGTTATGCTGATTGTCATGAGTATGTATGTCGGGCTTTTGGTTGTCTCTGCGCGCATGGTACGCGCTTCGCAAACCGCAAGCCAGCTTTCCAGCGAAATAGATGCCCGTGCGCGCGCAGATGGATGGCAGCGAGTTGTTTCGCTTTCTTCTTGGAATCCTTTCTATCGGCTTTCGGAAGCGCGCGCGTTTCTTGATCTTTTGGAAACTTCAATTTCAATTGATGCTCAGCGGGAATCCATAGAGCGAGTGACTGCTATTTTAAGCAATGAATCCAAGCACGCAACAAATCCTATTATCCATTGGGTTGCGGCTGGCATGTATGCGGATTTAGAATCATACGCCGAAGGCTCTAGTAGTTTTGCGCGCCGCGAGTACCAGGCTGCCCGCGAAATTGCGCCGAACAATGCGCAGCTTGCGGTGGCAATTGCGCGTTTTTATCGCGACCAGGCAGATACATTAGTTTCTGCAAATGTACCTGCCAGAGAGCTGCGGTTTGAAGCAGCCGCAGGTTTAAAGCAAGTGTTATTAAAGTATCCCTCATTCCTCCCTGCTCGTCTTGAGCTTGCGTTTCTTTTAGAGGAAGAAGAGGGTGTTTCAGCTGCCTTGGGTGAGCTTGCGGCATGGGAGAATGCAAGTCCGGAAATTACCTACCACATCGGCCGGCTCTATTTTAATGAGGGAGAGTTTGAAAAATCTTCGGAGAAATTTTTAGAAGTCATACGTGCTGTGCCAAATCATTCAAATGCGCACTACTCGCTTGGCATTGCGTATTTTAGGCTCAAAAAATACCCTGAGGCGCTGGAGCAGTTTAAAGATGTGTTGCGGCTTAATCCGGGCAGCAGTGACGTACAGGCAAAAATTGATCAGGTACAGAAGTTGGTGGGGGAGTGATGAGGATCTCTGTGGGGGTGGTGAGCTAAACAGCTCGTACTGGTACGAGCTGTTTATTTATTATATAGAGCACATCTCAAATGAGGCCGAATTGATTTTTGGTTATCTTGTATTATCTTTTGGCAAGGCAACGAACAAGTGTTTTTGTATTCTTTAACACAATCATCGCATCCCAAAAAATGTAAATTACAGTACTTGTTCGCGCAATTTTGAAACTGTTCTGTAGGTTCATTACAATGGCTACATCTTCCCACAATCACACGAGTGTTACTGGTATTAACCGGCACCACAAGCCTATCATCAAACACGTAGCAGGCACCCTCAAAAAATCCTTCATTGCCATATTTTTCCGCGTATTTTACAATACCACCCAAAAGCTGGTACGTATTTTTTTGCTCAAATCCAGCCGCTCGAAACAAACTTGAGCCTGGCTCACAGCGAATACCACCAGTGCAATACATCACCACAGTTTTATTTTTCCATTGTGTATAATACTCTATGCAATCCACTGTATCACGAAAATATTTCATAGGCGGTCTGATTGCGTTCTTAAACCTACCTACCGCATACTCATAATCATTGCGCAAATCAAAAAGAACAATATCGCGCCCTTCTGTTAACCATTGGTGAAAGGTATCGCGGTCCACATGGTTCGCACAATTATTCAAATCACAGCTATCGGGCATGCCAGTAGCAATTATCTCTTTTCGATATTTAATTTTCATTTTTGGAAAAGGCATAAACGTTGCAACGCTTTCTTTAAAATCGATCCCTTGCCACAGCGGGTGTGCGTCCATGTGTCTGCGATATTCCAAAATAGCCCCTTCTTCGCCTGCCACAGTGCCATTCATACCAATTTTATTAATTAAAATTCTACCTCGCAAACCCAACTCAGAACATATATATGTATGCTCTTTAACAGCTTCAAGGGGCTGGGGCACGTTAGTAAAAATATAATAAAGTAGTACTTTTATCATAGGCTCAACAAAATCCATAATAACACTAGATTCATCTTCAGCACCGCTTGTTTTGAAAAGTGCATTAGGTGTATTATAACAAAAGATAATAACAAATTATAATAAGTATGTCTATATTAATTACCACGCTTGGCAGTGGGATTTAGGGTGACATAGTTCGTTAAACCAAAAGTTCCGGCTCTGAATAAGGCTGTGGTTATACTACAAACCCACATAAACGGCTAGGACCGGTACTAGCCGTTTATCACCCCGTATTTAGTTGCAAATAGGGGCTTTTTTTTGGTATACTCAATCCATATCAGTAGATATAAACTCCTCGGCTCGGCCATATCAAAATGCAAGCATTTTTATATGGCGCTCGCTCTACGTCGCTTATGAAACAATCAGAAATAGAGAAGAAAATCCTTGATTTTTGGCAAGAAGACGGAACATTTAGAAAATCCGTAGACCGAAAGGCTCCTAAGGGTGAGTATACTTTTTATGATGGCCCGCCATTTGCCACAGGAACTCCGCACTATGGGCACATTGTGGCATCGCTCATCAAAGACATGGTGCCACGGTACTTTACCATGCAGGGATTCCGCGTGGAGCGCAGATGGGGTTGGGACTGCCATGGCCTGCCCATCGAAAATATCGTGGAAAAAGAACATGGATTTAAGCATAAAAAAGATATCATTGCCTATGGCGTTTCCAAGTTCAACGAAGACGCGCGCTCAAAAGTTTTAAAGTATGTTGATGAGTGGAAAAATGTCATTACCCATTTAGGCAGATGGGTAGATTTTGATAATGATTATAAAACCATGGATCCGGAGTTCATGGAATCAGTGTGGTGGGCGCTTAAAGAATTGCACGATAAGGGTTTGTTGTATGAGGCATACCGCTCCATGCATATTTGTCCACGCTGCGAGACAACGCTCGCGCAATCCGAAGTCGCGCAAGGGTACCAGGATGTGACGGATTTGTCGGTTATCGCAAAGTTTGAATTAGTTGATGAACCTGGCACCTACCTTTTGGCATGGACTACTACGCCATGGACACTGCCGGGCAATGTGGCCTTGGCAGTTGGAAAAGATCTTGATTACGTTAAAGTAACATTAACCCGTCATCCTGAGCGGAGCGGAGCGGAGTCGAAGGATCTCGCTGATGAAGCAGTATATGTTTTAGCCAAAGACAGGCTCGCTGACGTGTTCAAAGATGCTGGCTATGAGGTTATTGGCGAGCTGTCAGGCAAGGATTTGATTGGCTTATCGTACAAACCATTGTTCCCGTACTACGATAACGACAAACTGGAGCATCGTGAAAATGCGTTCAAGGTATATGCGGGTGATTTCGTGAACACCGAAGAGGGGACCGGCATTGTGCATATTGCTCCCGCGTTCGGGGAGGATGATTATGCTCTGTCCAAAAAAGAGCATCTTCCATTTGTTCAGCATGTTCATATGGATGGCACGTTCAAGAATGAAGTAAAAGATTTTGCGGGCAGGTTTGTGAAGCATCAAGATAATCCAAATGCAACTCCGCATGATGAATTAAATCCCGAACCAACAGATGTTTCAATCATAAAATATCTCAAGGCAAAGGGCTTGTGGTTCACTCAACAAAAAATAAAGCACTCCTACCCGCATTGCTGGCGCTGTGATTCGCCGCTTTTGAATTACGCCACCAGCTCCTGGTTTGTTGCCGTGGAAAAAATCAAGCCAAAACTTTTGAAGAATGCGGAAAAAATTAACTGGATGCCGGAACACATCAAAGAAGGCAGGTTCGGGCAATGGCTTGCTGGCGCCCGCGATTGGTCAATTTCTCGCCAGCGGTTCTGGGGGAGCGTGTTGCCGATTTGGAAGTGCGAGAAAGATGAAAAACATATCAAGGTGATTGGTTCGGTTAAAGAATTGGAGGATGTATCAGGCAAGAAAGTTACTGATCTGCATAAGCATTTTGTTGATACAATCACATTCCCGTGCAAAGAATGCAAAGGAAATATGAAGCGCATTCCAGATGTTTTGGATTGCTGGTTTGAGGCAGGTTCCATGCCGTATGGCCAACAGCATTATCCATTCGAGAATAAGGATAATTTTAAAGATACCTTTCCGGCTCTGTTTATCGCGGAAGGCGTGGACCAAACGCGCGCGTGGTTCTATTATCTGCATGTGCTCGCGGGCGCGCTTTTCGGTAAGGGTGCGTTTAAGAATGTGGTGGTAAACGGCACGGTGCTCGCGGAAGACGGCAAAAAAATGTCTAAGCGCTTACAGAACTATCCAGACCCAATGGATATGTTCAAGAAGTATGGCGCGGACGCAGTGCGCTACTATCTTGCCACCTCTCCAGTGCTACGGGCAGAGGATTTTAATTTTACAGAAAAAGGCGTTGATGAGGTCGTTAAAAAAGTTTTGTTGATTATATACAATGTGCTGTCGTTCTATCAGATGTATGCGAAGGATGCAACTATTTCAAAGCCTGGCGAAAAGCATGTGCTTGACCGCTGGATTGTCGCAAAAACAAATCAATTGATCGCAGAGGTTACTGAAGCATACGAGGGCTATGATTTAAATAAGGCAACCAGGCCTATTGCGGAATATATCAATGAGCTTTCTACCTGGTATCTACGTCGTTCCCGTGACCGTATCAAAAATGGTGACAGTGAGGCTTTAGAAACGCTTAAATGGTGTTTGGAGCAGTGTTCGTTAGTTGCGGCGCCGGTAATGCCATTTACAACTGAACACGTATGGAAGGAGCTTGGCCACAGTGAGTCGGTGCATTTGTCTGCATGGCCAAGCAGTAAGAAAACAGATGAAGCAGTGCTCACAACAATGCATACTGTTCGGCAGATTGTGGAGCTTGGCTTGTCTGCTCGCGCTGAGGCTGGAATCAAAATTCGCCAGCCGCTTTCTTCGGCGCGCGTGAGCGGACCGAAGCTTTCCGATGATTTTTCAGAACTTATTTGCGATGAGCTCAATGTTAAAAATGTTACCTTTATACAGAATAGCGAACACGGTGTTAGCCTTGATACAGAAATTACCTCTGAACTTAAAACAGAAGGAAATGTGCGTGAGCTTGTGCGCACTATCAATGGCATGCGCAAAAAGAAAGGCCTCACGCCGGGCGACAAAATCACGCTGACCTATCATACTACTTCATCTGAACTCAAAAAAGTGTTTGACGAGTACGCGGATGAATTAAAGAAAGCAGTTATTGCGCAAGAACTCCTTGAAAAAAAGAACAACGGAGAAACTTTTGATATTAACGGAGAAAAAATTACCATTACACTGTAGACTCATGGCAACCTATAAAATAAAAGCAATTGTCCTTTCTTCGTACCCCTATCGCGAGCATGATCGGATCATTACTTTTTTTTCGGATGCATTTGGGAAAATAGAGGCGCGAGCGCGGGGCGTGCGTAAAATTGAATCTAAACTTGCCGGCCACCTGGAACCATTCATTAAAACTGATCTTTTACTTGCAAATGGCAGGAGATGGGATATACTGGCTGGAAGCAGGACCCGCGATCCACGATCCATAATACGTTCAGATATGGTGAAAAGCGCAGCAGCATCTGTGTGTGTAGAGGCTGTTAAGCGAGCCACGAGGCCATTTTCCCGCGAATACGGCCTCTACCAAGGATTAGATCGCGTGTTATTCCAATTGGAGCATGCTCACAAGAATGGGGAAGAATCAGAGATTATGTCAAGGTTTGTTTGGGATCTTATTTCACAGATGGGATTTGCGCCCGAGCTCGGTCGATGCATTCATTGCAAGTCGCCAGTTTCATCTGGTGCGTTCAGCTGCGAGGGCGGAGGCATGCTCTGCGAGGCCTGCGCGCCGGCTGATGTGTTTGCAGATAGTGTTGATGGTGCATTGCTTGCACAGCTTGCAAGTGAAGAGTATGCGCTTGACGCACACGCCCAAACCATTGTAAAACGATTTTGGAACCATGTATTTGAATACCCAATTATAAGTTGGGACTTTTTTCAGACAGTAGCTATATAATACCACTATGGTAGCACAACGAAATATAACAAATGCCATGCGGAGCATCTACGGAACTGGCAATTTTAATCCGCGCAGGTTCGATCACAAGTCAAACAACAGTAGGCGCACGTTGTACCTATGGGGGTTAGCGTTGTTTTTATTTGCCATTGTTGCTGTTGTTCTTGGGGGTATGTATTTATTTGGCAGAACACCAGACAGCTTTACTGGCAATCGGATTGCGTTCCAGCTTATCGGAGAGCATTCTCCGCAGACTGTAGACAATACGAGCTATACGCTTCGGATCAGTAATAACGAGGAGGTTGATCTTGAAGATTTAGAGCTTTTTATTAATTGGCCTGATACATCCAAAAGTCCGGAGGCTGGCGTTGCTCATTTTGCTTTGTCCGATTTTCCCGCAGCCAGTGAAGCAAACAATACCTGGAACCTTGGAAATGTTGCATCGGGAAAATCCGTTGACTTTACGTTTTCTGCGCGGTTCGGAGGCAGAGCAGGTTCGCAAGTGGTGCTGCCATTTTCGCTTTCGTTCCACCCAACATCAATCTCCAGTACCTATACAGTATCGCATCAGGAGATATTTGTACTAGGCGATCCCACGGTGCTTGTTGATATAATCGCGCCAACAGTTGCGGCTTCCGGCGCTGAAGTTACCATTACCGTGCGTGCTTCAGGCGCAACGCTCATTAAAGATACAGAAGACAGCACATTTTTAGAACTCACTGTGCCAAGCGGGTTCTCGGTTTCAAGCACTACGCCCGCGCCCGCGGACAAAGGGGTATACCGATGGCCGCTTTCATCGCTCTCTCAATCGAATGATGCGCATCAGCTTTCGCTTGTTGGTACCGTAGGCACCGATGTAGGAGAGAACATTGTTATCAAGGCAAAGCTTGTGCGCAAGGATTCTTCTATCGCGATTGTGGAATCAGAAAAACAAATCAGTATACAGAATGCTTCTATTTCCGTGGCTGTTGACTCGGTCCCTGCACAGGGTAAAAAATTACAATGGGGCGAGCGGATTGATTATACGCTGACCATTAAAAATACAGGAACATACGTGATGCGGAATGTAGTAATACGATTGCAGTTGCCGGATGAAAGTTTGTGGGATGCTGATTCGCTGAGCATTAAATCGAGCGGATTTTATGAATCTGGCAACGTGTTTTGGGATGCAACCACCACAAGCGTGCTTGATTCGCTCCGTTCAGACGCAAGCACAACTCTTACATTAAGTTTTTCTACAAGCAAACGGCCTCCTCGTGGATTTGCTGGCGTGCCTCGGCTTGTTGCAGGCGCTGAGGTGAAGGCTGGGCTTGGAGACCAAGAGGTAAGTGTTGCGAGCGAGGAAAATATTATTGCTATTTTGGCTGATGTCAGTTTAGCTGTTTCCGGCCGCTATAAGAGTCCAGAGGGTGTGGTTGTTGGTTCTGGGCCAAACCCTCCAGAGATTGGGCAAGAAACTACCTATAGTATGGTGTGGACTATTGGCCCGTCTACTTCAGGCTTAAAAGATTTACAGCTTGTTGCCCGCCTGCCAAGTTTTGTTTCATGGAAGGATGATACCAGTCTTTCTGTTGGCGAGATCAGTTTTGATTCATCAACACGGAATGTTACCTGGAAAGCTTCTAATGTTCCAGCTCTTGAGTTGCCGTTTGATGTGCAGTTTAAGGTTGGCGTTACTCCGACATCAGCGCTATCCAACACAACTCAGCTTATGGAGCGAAGCGATTTTAAGGTTACGGATGCTGCGGTTGGTGAAGAAATGGAATTTTTTGGCAACGCAGTAACGCTTGGCAGTATTGAGTAATGTTTCAGATTAAAAAACAATCGAAACGGTCACTTGCTCGAACCGGAGTTTTAAAAACGCCGCATGGTTCAATCCAGACGCCGTTTTTTATGCCCATTGCAACCAAGGGCGCAGTAAAATCCTTAACCGGAGATGATATTCGGCGGCTCAAAGCGCAGATTATTCTCTCCAACACGTATCACCAACTTTTGCGCCCAGGGCTTTCCATTCTTAAAAAAGCAGGGGGATTGCACACGTTTATGGATTGGAGCGGCCCCCTGCTCACGGATTCTGGCGGATTCCAGGTTTTTTCGCTCGCAAAAATTAGAAAGATTCTTCTGGATGGTGTTCGGTTTCGTTCACATATCGATGGGACGGAGTTTTTGTTTACCCCAAAAAAAGCGCTTGAGATTCAAGAGGTGATTGGGTCTGATATTAGAATGATTCTTGATGTATGTCCGCCATACCCATGTACCAGAAAGGAAGCAGAAAAAGCTGTTGACTTAACCACTGCGTGGGCTGCCGTGTCATTGCGAGGAGCGAAGCGACGCGGCAATCTTAATGGCGCATTGCTGTTCGCTATTGTTCAGGGCTCTGTTCATCGCGATTTGCGCATTAAATCCGCGCGCGAGCTTGTTGGTATGAATTTTGATGGGTATGCCATTGGCGGTTTGGCAGTGGGGGAACCATTCGAGAAAGCACTGGAAGTTTTATCCTATGTTGTTCCCGAGCTACCACAAAACAAGCCACGCTATGTAATGGGCATGGGTTACCCCGAACAGATTGTGGAGGCGGTCAAAAAAGGTATTGATATGTTTGATTGTGTTATTCCTACGCGCGAAGCCCGCCATGGTAGATTATATTTTTGGAAGAATAACCGTCACCCTGAGCGAAGCTCCAGCGGAGCCGAAGGGTCTAGCTTCAAATACACATCTACTTCAATTACTAATGCGCGTTTTGCAAAAGATTTTTCTCCTATCAATGCAGCCTCTCATATAAAAGAGTTAAAAGTATACACCAAAGCGTATGTGCATCATCTATTTAGAACACAAGAACCCTTAGCCATCCGATTGGCAACGCTCAATAACGTAGATTTTTATTTAGAACTAATGCGTCGCATGCGGAGCGAAATTAGTTCGGGGAAAATGTAAGCAAAAAAGCCGGTGACATACTAGGGTACAGTGTGCTATTATATCTGCATACTATGGCAAAACAAGACCTCATGGAAAAAATCATTTCTCTGGCAAAACAGCGGGGATTTATTTACCCTGGATCCGAGATGTACGGCGGACTTGCTAATTCTTGGGATTACGGCCCATTAGGGGTGGAGCTTAAGAACAACATCAAATCCATGTGGTGGGATATGTTTGTGCGCAGGCGGGATGATATTGTTGGTATTGATGCGGCCTTAATTATGAATCCAAAGGTCTGGGAGGCAAGTGGCCATGTTTCTGAATTTAATGATCCAATGGTTGAATGCAAAAAGTGCCACTCGCGTTTTCGGGCTGACCACCTCAAAGAATCTAAGTGCCCACAGTGCGGCGGCGCGCTTACTTCCGCCCAGCAGTTTAACATGATGTTTAGGACGCATCTTGGCCCGGTTGCCAATGATGATAACCTTGTGTATCTGCGTCCCGAAACCGCGCAAGCAATTTTTGTGGATTTTAAAAATGTATTACAAACAAGCCGCAAGACAGTGCCATTTGGTATCGCGCAAATAGGAAAAGCGTTTCGCAACGAGATTACACCGGGGAACTTTATCTTTCGCACGCGCGAGTTTGAGCAGATGGAAATTGAGTACTTTATTCCAGCTCCAAAGAACGACAAAGATTGGGAGCAGTTATTTAAGGAGTGGGTTTCCGCTATGCACAAATGGATTGAGTTGGTTGGCATCAACCCAAATAAAGTACATGAGCTTGAGGTGCCAAAAGAGAAGCTGGCGCATTATTCCAAAAAGACTATTGATTTTGAATTTGATTTTCCATTTGGAAAAGATGAATTGTATGGCCTTGCGTACCGAACTGATTTTGATTTAAAGACGCACGAGAAACATTCAGGTCAAAACACCAAGTACCGCGATCCTGTATCCGGAGAAGAGTTCTGGCCGCACGTGATTGAGCCTTCCTTGGGCGTGGACCGCACCTTGCTCGCAATCCTTTGCAGCGTCTACGAGCAGGATGATAAGCGGGAAGTGCTCCATCTTAAGCCACAACTCGCGCCGTACAAAGCAGCAGTGTTCCCTTTGATGCGCAACAAACCCGAGCTCGTAGAAAAAGCACAGAACATCTACCATGATTTGCGTTCCAAATATATGATTGCCTGGGACGATAGGGGAAATGTGGGCAAGCGCTATTACTCGCAGGATCAGATCGGCACACCATACTGCATTACAATTGATTTTGATACACTGGATGATGATACATGCACCATCCGCGACCGCGACACCATGGAGCAAGAGCGCCTCAAAGTGGCAGAGTTGGAAGGGTATTTGCGGGAAAAACTTGTTTGATTTTCAAATAACCATTTTTTAACGTTCTCAACTATACACTCATTATTATTCATTAGAGATCCCCCGGCTACACTCGGGGTGGCAAGCAGCATGGCATTTCATCAAACCAAACTCAAAAACGGAATCAAAGTCATCCTTTCGCCGAACGCGGCAACGCGGGCGGTTTCTATTTTAGTGTTGGTTAAAGTTGGCTCTCGGTTTGAGGCTGGGCCCATCAATGGCGTTTCGCATTTTGTGGAACATCTTATGTTCAAGGGTACCGAAAAGCGGCCAAGCACCTTAATTATTTCCAAGGAGCTGGATGGGATCGGCGCGGACTACAATGCCTTCACCGGCAAAGAGCAGACGGGGTACTACATTAAGGCAGAAAGCACGCATTTGCCTATGCTCGCGGACATGCTCGCGGACATGACTACCAACTCTTTATTTGATACAGCGGAAGTAGAGCGGGAGCGGGGGACCATTCTTGAAGAAATCAACATGTACCTGGATAACCCCATGGCAAAAGTGGAAGATTTATTCGAAGAGGATTTATTTGGCGAGGGTTCGAGCCTTGGCCAGCATGTTATTGGAACGCCACAAACAATCAGAACAATGAAGCGTTCCCAGCTCATCAACTATTGGAAAAAACACTATCACGCCAACAATATTATTATTAGTGTGTCTGGTAATTTTCAAAAAGGCCGCGCATTGTCTATTCTGCAAAAGCAGTTTGGCGCTATAAAAAAAGGAACTCAAAATCGTGTTAAGCCGCTTTCTGCGGAAATCAACAAGCAGCTGTTTAGCGCGCATCATAAGGAAACCAGCCAAGCGCACGCAGTGCTCGGGTTTCCTGGATTGCACAACGAGCATGCGGATAAGTACGCATTGGGCCTGCTCTCTATCATCCTTGGTGGCAATATGAGCTCTAGATTATTTATTCAAGTTCGTGAACGTTTGGGTTTGTGTTACTTTATTCGATCTAGCTCCGACACATTGGAAGACACGGGTACCTTTAGTATTCAGGCTGGGCTTGATCTCACTAAGTTTGACAAGGCAATGCAGGCTATCAGCACCGAGCTTTCTGATATCAAAACCAATGGCGTCACCGCAGAAGAGCTTGCGAGTGCAAAAGAGTATATAAAAGGCAAGATGGCGCTCTCGCAGGAGGATTCTTTGGATGTGGCATCATTCTACGGTTCACAAGCGTTATTTTCCAAAAAAATTAAAACTCCGGAGGAGGTATACAAAAAAATCAACACCACGTCCCTTATAGATGTTAAAAGAATTGCAAACAAGATTCTTGATCGTAAAAAACTACACCTTTCAACAGTGAGCCCATTCAAGACAGTTAAGCAGTTTGCAAAATTTCTTGATTTTTAGTATGATACACACTATCGTCATTCTAAACCCATGACATTCGTCAGGGCAAGCTTACTTCAGGATCGATGATGAAACAAGTTCAGCATGACGTTTAAAGATATGGCAAATCCATTTTCAGACCCAAAAGACAGCCTCACTATACACATTTCAACACTGAGCATCCTAAAAATTTTAGCGGTGTTCGCTGTTTTGATGTTTTTCTATTTGGTGTGGGATATTATTGTGTTATTATTTGTTTCTTTGGTGATTGCAGCTTCACTCGGGCCTGCCATTGATTGGTTAGAGAACAAGCGCATTCCGCGGGCCGGAGGAATATTTTTGATTTATGTCGTATTAATGCTGGTGCTGAGTTTAGTGGTGGTGCTTATTATTCCGCCTATCACAGACCAGATCGATCAGCTCGCAACTATATTCCCATTTTACTACGAGCGATTAGTGGGTCTTTTTGGAAATTTGCAGATTGGCAGCGATTTTGGGCAAGCGTTCCAGAGCAATTTGCGTTCGGTTGGGGAAACGCTTTCCTCGTACACGGGCAGCGTGGTAACAACACTTTCTGGAATTTTTGGCGGATTGGCTACCATGGTAGTGGCCTTGGTACTTACCTTTTATTTTTCCGTGCGAAAAGACGGGCTCAAGCTTTTTTTGCGCGCTGTAACTCCAGCAAGCCACCAGAAGTATGTAGAAAATATATTTGTCCGAATCCAAGACAAGCTTGGGCTTTGGTTGCGTGGACAGCTTTTGCTTTCTGGAATTATTTTTGTGGTTACCTGGATCGGCCTTTCGGTGCTCGGGGTTAAGTATGCGCTGGTGCTTGCGTTGATCGCGGGCATCACCGAAGTTATCCCATTTTTGGGGCCGCTGATTGGCGCAATTCCCGCGGTGATTCTTGCGTTTTTACAATCTCCAACCAAGGCGCTTTTGGTTGTTATTTTATACCTTGTCATCCAGCAGCTTGAGGCGAGTATTATTGTTCCAAAAGTCATGCAGCGCGCAGTGGGCCTAAACCCAATTGTAGTGATTGTGGTGTTGCTTCTTGGCGCGAAACTCGCCGGTGTGCTTGGCGCTATTCTTTCGATTCCAGTTGCAGTTGCGGTGATGACCATTGCCGGTGATTGGTTTGGTGTGGTAGTGGATGAAATGAGGGGCGAAAAGGTATAAGAAAAGTTCACCTACTAAAATCCAAATGACAAATTTGAATTTTGGATTTTGACATGTGTCATTTTACTAGACCCCTTGTTTTTTAGGGTCTTTTTGATATGCTGAACACATGAAAAAGCCATTCTATATCACTACAACACTACCCTATGTAAATGCTAGTCCGCATATCGGATTTGCATTGGAAATCGTGCAGGCGGACTGCATAGCGCGTTTTCGCCGTTCCCAAGGTGATGACGTATTTTTTAATACAGGAACAGATGAGCATGGTATGAAAATATACCGTAAAGCGCAGGAAGCAGGTGAATATCCGCAAGCATATGTTGATGCAAATGCGAAGCGTTTTGATGATTTGAAAGTTGCATTACATTTGAGCTACAACGCGTTCATTAGGACTACTGATTCCAGCCACAAGAAAGCCGCGCAAGAGTTTTGGAAGCGGTGCGAGGCCGCCGGCGATATCTACAAAAAAAATTACAAGATCAAGTACTGTGTTGGATGCGAACTGGAAAAAACAGAATCAGAGCTTGAGGAAGGGAAGTGCCCGTTGCATCCTACGAGCGAGCTTGAGTCAATAGAAGAAGAAAACTATTTTTTCCGTTTTTCAAAGTATCAGAAGCAACTTTTACAATTGTATGATTCGCAAAAAGATTTTGTGGTTCCAAGCCATCGTCTAAAAGAAATCACTGAATTTACTAAAACTGGCCTTGAGGATTTTAGTGTTTCGCGCCTCAAAGAAAAAATGCCATGGGGCGTTCCTGTTCCGGGTGATGATGCGCACGTGATGTATGTATGGTTTGATGCCTTGGTGAATTATATTTCAACGCTCGGCTGGCCCAATGATGAGAAAAAGTTCCAGCAGTTTTGGCCGGGCACGCAAATTGCGGGTAAGGATAATTTGCGCCAACAGGCTTCTATGTGGCAGGCAATGCTTTTGTCGGCCGGGCTTCCCCATTCCAAACAGATTTTGATCCATGGGTTCATCACGTCTGAAAACAAAAAGATGAGCAAGAGCACGGGCAATGTGGTTGATCCGTTTGAAATCGTTGCAGAGTATGGAACCGATTCGTTGCGCTACTACTTGCTTGCAGAGATTCCTCCGTTTGAGGATGGGGATTTTACCATGGAGAAGTTTAATCAGCGCTATAACGGAGATTTGGCGAACGGTTTAGGCAATGTGATTTCCCGCGTTTCAACGCTGCTCGCGAACGATGCTATTGCGATTGATATCAAGCCCAGCGCCGACAAAAAACTCACACACGCTGTTGGCGCTGCCATGGAAGGCTTCCAGTTTAATGAAGCTCTTTCAATTCTTTGGAAAGAGTTGAGTATGGTTGATGAGGAGCTCGCGGTGAAGAAGCCGTGGGAGATGAAAGATCCAGATCAGAAGAAAGCAGTGCTTGAGCCAGTCAGTCAGCGGATTTTGAATGTGGCCATTGAACTTCAGCCATTTTTGCCACAAACCGCTGAATATGTTATACAAGAATTTAGCCAAAAAGAGGTAAAAAAAACCAAAGCATTGTTCCCGCGTAAATAGCTTTCGATAATTCTTGTTTCGTCCCCAGCGTATTGTATGCGAAGCAAGGGTTTTTATGTTATAATGTCCCCATGCTTTTAATTGATTACATTTTACTTGGCATGGTGGGCTGGTCCACGTTCTGGGGTTTTAAAAAAGGCCTCATTCAGTCCGTTGGTGGTTTAGTGGGCCTCATTGGCGCTGTGGTGCTCGCGAGCCGGTACTATGAGCCAGTTGCCGAATGGATTGCGCCGATCATCGGATTCGAGCACAACCTCAACCTCGCGCGCATGATTGCGTTTGTGGCGCTTTTGATCGCCGTCAATTACATAGTGTCTTTTATTGTTTCACTTGTAGAGCGCCTCTATTCATCCATTGCAGTACTACCATTTATGCAGTTCGGCAATCGTTTGCTTGGCGCGGCTTTGGGATTGCTTCAATCTTCAATTCTTATCGGCTTAGTGCTCTACTTTGCTGCGCGTTTCCCGTTCGGCGGCATTGTGGAAGCATTTTTTACCGGTTCGCGCGTGGCACCTATTTTGCTCCATATTGCGGGCATTGTACAGCCACTGCTTCCGGACGCCATTAAACAAATTCAGTCATTAATCTAAAATATATAGATACCAATGTTGTTGTTCAGGCTGATACCGGAGATGCGTGGGAAGCAATTACTAATTCTTTTATTCTTGCCAAATAATATTTTCTAATGCTCATAGATACCCATTGCCATCTCTCATTCAACGCGTTTGACGATGATTGGAAAAATGCCGTCAAACGCGCGCAGAAGAAGGATGTTCAGATGGTTTGCGTTGGTGCGGCCCGCGCAACAAGCGAAAAATCAGTCACCATCGCGGAGGAATCGGATGGTGTTTTTGCGTCAATCGGTATGCATCCCACCCATGTTCTTGACGAGGAATTTGATGTTGCGTGGTTTAGTAAACAGGCTCGCAATCCAAAAGTTGTGGCAATTGGCGAGACTGGGGTTGATCATTATCACCTGGACGAAGCGCGTAAAGGTGAAATTCTTGCAAAGCAGGATGTCCTACTCAAACAGCATCTGCAGATTGCAAAAGAGAATAATCTACCTGTCATTTTGCATACCAGAGACGGCAAAACTGAATCAACCGGAGAGGCATATAACCACCTTATCCGCGTGCTCAAAGAGTTTGGATACTACAAAGGAGTGGTGCACTGCTTTGGCGGGGATTGGGAAACCGCGCAACAACTGCTGGATCTGGGGCTTATGATTTCATTTACCGGCATTGTAACCTTCAAAAACGCATCCGAATCATTGCGTGAAGTCGTCAAAAATGTTCCGGCTGATAGGTTTATGGTAGAGACTGATGCGCCCTACTTAGCGCCAGAGCCGTTTCGCGGGAAGCAGAATGAGCCATCCTATGTAGAGCATGTGGCCCGAGGTATTGCGCTCATTCGGGGAGAAGACTATGATACACTGGCGTCCCAAACTACCAAGAACGCGCGAACATTTTTTAACCTTTCCTAATGTATGGATTTAAACACGATTATTTTAATAGTTGTATTAGCAGGTTTTGCACTGCTTGCGTTTATCGTGGTCCGAAGGCTCAATCAGATGCAAAAGCCGCAAGACTCAAACCCGGCGCTCCAGCTTTTACAGAACCAACTCAACGAGCTCACGCGCACCTTGGATTCCAAGCTTGGCGAATCAACAAAAATGATGCAGGAGCAGTTTGGGCAATCTTCAAAAGTCATTCAAGGTATTACCGGCCAATCGCACCAAATCCTTAAAGACGTAACTGAGCGTTTAACCAAGCTGGACGAAACCAATAAGCAGGTCGCGGGCGTGGGGGAGCAGATCAGGTCGCTTGAGGGTATCCTTAAGAACCCAAAACAGCGTGGCGTGCTTGGCGAATACTATCTTGAATCAGTATTAAAAAATGTATTGCCTCCAGGGAGCTACCAGATGCAGTACAAGTTCAAAGATGGGGACATTGTTGATGCCGCAGTGTTTATCAGTGAGAAAATCGTGCCTATTGACTCCAAGTTTTCATTGGAAAACTATAACCGCGTTTTAGCCGCCGAAAATGAGGAGGAACGGAACAAGTTCGAAAAGGTTTTTAAGAATGATCTTAAGAACCGGATTGACGAAACCTCAAAATATATCCGTCCCAACGAGGGAACCATGGATTTCGCGTTCATGTTTATCCCGAGCGAAGGTATTTACTACGATCTGCTCATCAACAAAGTGGGGGCTGTTAAAATTTCCACCGAAGACCTTATTGAGTATGCGTTTAAGCAGAAGCACGTTATTATTGTGTCTCCAACATCATTTCTTGCGTACCTTCAGACCGTGCTCCAAGGTCTTAAAGCAATGAAGATAGAAAAAGACGCCCAGGAAATCCGCAAGCGAGTGGAGCAATTGGGCAAGCATATTGCGAACTACGAGGATTATATGCGCAAGCTTGGCGGCCATCTTTCTACAACCGTGAATACCTTTAATACTTCTTATAAAGAGCTCGGAAAGATTGATAAAGACGTGATGCGTATCACCCAGCGGGCCGAATCAGCAGTTGAGCCTGGACTCATAGAGGAGCCCGCAGAGTTGGATGAATAACCGCATTGTATGGACTACTTGTATGCATATGCTAAAAAATGTGCTATACTATATGCACCTGTGGAAAAGTCGCCCACACCTAAAAAATAAATAAAAAATAAATATGGCAAAAAAGTTATTAATGGTTCATTCCACGCATATCACGTTCGGCGTGTTTTTGATTATTCTTGGACTTTTGCTGTTTGCGCGCCAGATGGGATTTGTGGACGCTGATTTTCCAGTGTGGCCCGTGGTTCTTGTCGCGTTTGGAGTAGTTTTGGTTGCTGGCGAAATGAGCAAATAAAGGGCAGGAGCCCTGCGTTAACTTCTCGGCTCGGAAATAAAAAAGAATACTTTTTTATTTCCTTTGCTCTACGTCGTTAATAAATTTGTATTTAAAAACCACCCGCAGATATATGCGGGTGGTTTTCGGCGTTTAACTAAAAAAGATTCCTGACACCTTTTTTATTGGCATTTAAAAAATTGAGATAACTCCCATACTGGCAAGCGTTACAATAACACCAGCAATGCTAACTCCAATCGCGATCAACCCAAATGCGCGCCAGAACGGAATTCCCAGGAGGTAGGCTGCAACAGATCCAGTCCATGCGCCAGTAATAGGCAGTGGAATAGCTACAAAAAGAACCAGAGCAATATAGCCATAGAGTTCGTATCTGTGCCCGATTCGTTTTCTGGTTCGCTCAAACAGCCAATCAAAGAATTGCTCAAATGTTTTAGAGTGATCTATTAGAAACAAAGAAACTGCTTCTAAAAAGAGGAGTAAAAATATCACCGGCACCAAGTTCCCGAGCACCGAAATTACATAGGCGCTGACAGGCTCTAGGTTGTATTTTGCAAGTGCAAGTGGAATAGCAAGCCTAAGCTCGCCAATCGGAGTCATTGCTGCTAAAAATGTGGCAAGAATAGGGTGCATGTTCTGTGGATGAGATCCCTCGCTACGCTCGGGATGACGAAAATGATAATTTTAAAAAGTAGGAGTTCATTTTCGTCATTTGCGCCATTTTTTAAACACCTCAATGCGAGTACGGTCGCGTTCAAGCATATAGGAGAGCGATGTATACGTATTAATATCCAACTTGGATTTTTCCTTGAGTTTTTCCACCAGTTCGCGCGCGCGTTTTTCGGCGCGTTCAAGATCAATTTCGGCAACATGCTCAGCAGTGTCCGCGAGAATGACCAACGTATTTTCGAACATTTCAATCACGCCGCCGGCAACCACCAAAGGCTTTTCTTTTCCATTCAAGCGGATAAGCAGTTCCCCGGGCTTAAGAATCGAAACCAAAGGCGCGTGGTGTGCTAAAATGGTTATTTGTCCATCGCGCGTATTAGCAACCACTTCTTCGGCTTCTTCTTCGAGCACAGTTCGCGCGGGGGTAATTAGTTTTAAGTTGAGTGTGCGCATTATGCTACGTCTTTAATAGTTCCTTTCATGTAGAACGCCTGTTCATTCTTATCATCGTGATTGCCTTGGATAATTTCATCAAACCCTTGGATCGTATCTGCAAGCGACACGTACACTCCAGGGGATCCAGTAAACACTTCAGCAACATGGAACGGTTGGGAAAGGAATCGTTGAATTTTTCGTGCGCGCGATACCGTACGCTTATCTTCCTCGGAAAGTTCTTCCATGCCTAAAATGGCGATAATATCCTGAAGATCTTTGTAGCGCTGCAAGATTTGCTGAACTGCACGTGCAACGCGGTAGTGCTCTTTACCTACAATCTCTGGGTTCAAAATTGTTGATGTTGAGTCCAGTGGGTCAACAGCCGGGTAAATGCCTAATTCCGCAAGGGACCGGCTTAAAACCACGGTTGAGTCCAAATGCGAGAACGTGGTAGCGGGAGCTGGGTCCGTAAGGTCGTCTGCCGGCACATACACAGCCTGCACGGAGGTGATTGATCCTTTATTTGTTGAGGTGATGCGTTCCTGCATGGCACCCATTTCATTTGCGAGTGTTGGTTGGTATCCGACTGCAGAAGGGATGCGTCCAAGCAACGCTGAAACCTCGGATCCTGCCTGTGTAAAGCGGAATACGTTGTCCATAAAGAATAGCACGTCCTGGCCTTCGGCATCTCTAAAGTGCTCTGCCATGGTAAGTCCAGAAAGTCCTACGCGCATGCGCGCTCCTGGCGGTTCGTTCATTTGGCCGAACACCATGGCAACCTTATCAATAACTCCGGCGCCTTTCATTTCGTGGAATAAATCATTTCCTTCGCGCGTTCGTTCGCCAACCCCTGCGAATACCGAAAATCCGCCGTGCGCTTTTGCAATATTATTGATGAGTTCTTGAATAACCACCGTTTTTCCCACGCCAGCTCCGCCGAATAACCCTACTTTGCCTCCGCGTAAAAATGGACAGATCAAATCAACTACTTTAATACCAGTTTCAAGAATTTGAGCTTCTGTGGACTGGTCCATATATGCAGGCGGTTGGCGATGGATGGTGCTGCGTTTTACATCCTTTGGTATATCTTTTCCTCCATCAATAGTATCTCCGATTACGTTAAAAATTCGGCCTAATGATTCTTTACCAACAGGGACAGAAATAGGAGCGCCAGTCGCAGAAACTTCTGTTCCGCGCTTTAGTCCGTCGGTTGAGTCCATGGCAATGGCGCGCACCGTGTTTGAACCAACATGTGAATGTACTTCCAGCACCAAGCGCTTGTTATTGTGCTTAAGTTCAAGCGCATCATAGATGCCAGGAAGCTTTGAATCTTCTGGAAACGCGACATCTACAACCGGCCCGATGATTTGTGAAATTTTTCCTTGCATATATGTCTTTGTAATTATATGGTTATGATACTGCGGTCGCTCCTGCTGATATTTCCGCGATTTCTTGGGTGATAGCTGCTTGGCGCGCTTTGTTGTATTCAAGCTGTAGAGCGTCTGCCATGTCTCGTGCCGAGTCTGAAGCGTTTTTCATGGCAATCATTCGGCTTGCATGCTCGCTTGCGTTTGACTCCAAAAGCGCTTGGTATACTTCTGCCTGTGCAATGCGGAGCGCTAAGTAGTCGAGTAGGTCATACTTGCTTGGCTCGTATAAGTACTCAAGGTTTTTCGGGGCTTCAATATTCTTTTCTTGTTCGTGTTTTTTGCCGTTTGTATCAATTCCCACTTGCGTCTCTCGTGTAAAAGGGTAGAGTTGTTTTATCACTGCGTTTTGGGTCATGGCGTTTTTATAATCCGTGTATGCAACCATCACGCGATCTGTTTTTTTGTTTCGGAATGCATGGTACACATGTTCTGCCGCTTGCCGAATGGAGCTATCGTCTGCTGCGGTGTCATTTTTTTGGTAGGCGAGTGCAATAGTGGCGCCGAACGAAGAAAGCATGCTTGCTCCCTTGGCGCCGATAGTAATTATTTCAACTGCTTCTTTTCCGTGTTCTTTAATGTGCGGAATAACTTGTTTAACAATATTTGAATTGAACGCTCCAGCTAGGCCACGGTTTGAAGTGAATACAATCACTGTTGTATGCTGCACCTCTTTTGGCTCCTCAAAAAAACGTTTTACCGGGCTATTGGTGTTAAACCAGAGCTGGGAGGAGAGTATCCGGTCCATAATACCCCAGGCAAGGTTGTGGTAGTTGCGCGTACGCAGCGTGTTCTCAACAGCTTTGCGCATTTTGCTCGCAGCCACCAACTCCATCGCCTTAGTGATTTTGCGAGTATTTTTAACGGATACGAGGCGTTGTTTTACTTCTTTGGTATTCGCACCCATACTTATTCAATAATCCAATCCTTATCAACAATGGATTTATAATCGGCGACTGTTTTTTTGATTTTCGTTTCCCATTCTTCGTCAAACGCGCCGTCCTTTTTGATCTGCGTTAAAAGTTCAGGAGCATTTTGGGATACATACTCCGCTAGTGTGTCCGCGAATTCGCCTATATGTTGAATAACTACGTCATCCATCAATCCCTGTACCGTTGAATAGATTTGAACCACCTGCAGTTCAACGGGAAGAGGGGAATACTGGAGCTGGATCAAAAGTTGTTCTAAGCGTTTGCCGCGTTCAAGTCGTTTTTTAGTAGTTTCATCCAAGTCGCTTCCAAATTGAGTAAATGCTTCCAACTCTCTAAACTGCGCCAAATCCAAACGCAAGGATCCAGCTACTTTTTTCATGGCCTTAATTTGCGCGGCCCCACCCACGCGGGATACGGACAAGCCAACGTTAATAGCTGGCCTGAATCCTTTGTTAAAGAGGGACGATTCAAGATAGATTTGTCCATCCGTAATAGAAATGACGTTCGTTGGAATGTATGCAGACACGTCGTTTCCCTGGGTTTCAATAATCGGAAGCGCGGTTAACGATCCACCACCGTGGTCTTCGTTTAGTTTTGCGGCGCGCTCAAGAAGCCTTGAGTGTAGATAAAATACATCGCCAGGATATGCTTCGCGGCCTGGCGGGCGTCGTAGTAAAAGGGAAATTTGGCGGTAGGCAACTGCGTGCTTGGAGAGGTCATCGTAAATAATTAACGCATCCTCGCCTTTATCCATAAAGTATTCGCCCATAGCGCATCCCGCGTACGGAGCAAGGTAGTTTAGGGCTGCGGATTCAGCTGCGTTTGCTGTCACCACAATAGTGTAATCCATGGCGCCTTCTTTTTCGAGCTTTGCCACAATTTGCGCGACTTTACTTTCTTTTTGGCCGATGGCAACGTAAATACAGGTCATGTTCTGGCCTTTTTGATTTAAAATAGTATCAATAGCAACTGCGGTTTTTCCGGTTTGCCTATCACCAATAATAAGTTCGCGTTGGCCGCGGCCAACAGGGATCATGGCATCAATAGATTTAATTCCTGTTTGCACTGGCTGGTGCACTGATTTTCGAGTGATAACGCCCGGAGCAATACGCTCCATTGGGTAGTATTTTTTCGTTTTTAAATTTTTGCCGTCTTTGGGAATACCCAATGGGTTCACCACGCGTCCAATAAGTTCTGGGCCAACAGGCACTTCTAAAATTTTCTCTAATGCTTTTACTTTCATGCCTTCGGCAATCCCTAGATATTCACCGAGCACCATAATACCAACACTGCCTTCCTCGAGGTTTAAGGCGACGCCCAAGCTGCCGTTGTCAAATTCCACCATTTCCATGACCCCGACGTCAGCTAAGCCTGTTGCGGTTACAATGCCATCAGCAACACTGATCACGGTGCCGATTTTTTCTTCTGCGACTTCGGATTTAAAGTTTGTTATCTCGGCTTTTAATTGTTCGATGATTGAATCCATGTTTATATGGTTAAACGGTTATAGGCGGACTGCAGTTTAGAGGAGAGGCTTACATCCCATCTGCTATTTTTCGTTTCGATCTGTATGCCTCCAAGGAGGTTGGGATCGATTTTTTGGGTGATAGCTGTTCCTTTTTTCTTTAGTATTTTTTGCACTAATTGTTCGGCATCAGCTTTTGTAAGTTTGCCAGCGCTTCGCACGGTTACTGGCTCAACACCACTTTCTTGGTACTCAATATCTTCCATAATCCGCAGTATAGCAGGAAGCATGCCAAGCCGATTGTTGTGATACAAATGCTCGAGCATGCGGCGCGAAATTGTTTTTCGCTTTGCGGCTTGAGCATCTTTCAATAAATGATGCCACGCGTGCGCGTATTGTGCTGCTCTCAATTGCATGTTACTTGAGTTCTTTTAATGAATCATTAATAAACGCATGATCTGTTTTTGCGTCTACTTTTTTTCGGAGCAGTTTTTCGGTGAGTCCAATCACCAATGAGGCTGCTTCGCGCCGAACCTCCAGCTGGGATTGCGTTTGCTGCTGCCGAATTTCTTTTTTCGCACGCTCAACAATGTCCTTTGCCTGCGCGTTGGTTTTTTTAATGATTCCTTGCGCTTGTATTTCAGCCTGCTCCCGCGCTTTGCCGATAATTTCCTGCGCTTCTTTGTGGGTTTTAGAGAGCAGGGCTTTTTGCTCGTCCAATGCCTCGCTCAGTTTTTTTGATGCTTTTTCTGCATCCAAGAGGCCTTGAGCGATTTTTTCCTGGCGTTCTTTAACGAATTTTAAGATTGGCTTGTATCCAAGCTTGTATAAAATTCCAACCAAAAGCAGGAAGTTTATAAGGTTTGCGATGAGGAGCCTACTATCAATGCCAAATGCGTGCAACAGTTCCATACCTATGCGCGTTTAATGATGTGTTATCCAAACAAAACCAACAATGCAATAACCAGCGAGTAGATGCCGGTTGATTCAGTAACTGCCATTGCCACGAACATTCTCGTGAAAATAGTGTTGCCTGCTTCTGGGTTTCTGCCCATAGCTTCCAAGGCCTTACCTCCAATATATCCTTCGCCAATGCCCGGCCCGATAGCGCCGAATCCCATGGCAATTCCTGCTGCGATTACGCGTGCTGCTTCGATATCCATAGTGTTGTACGTTACTTAATAATACGCTAATTAATACATTAATGCGATTTTGATTTTTCTTCCTTTACCATGATGGCCATTTGCATGTAAATCATCACCAAGAGCGCAAACACCGCGGGCTGCACAATAGAGGAGAGCAGGATGATAAACATAAATGGCAATGGCAATATATAGGGGAAAATAAACAAAAGCACGGCAACCAGCACTTCTCCCGCAAACGCGTTTCCAAAAAAACGGAACGAGATGGAAACAAGCTTAGCTGCTTCGCCAATGATTTCGAATAATCCAAGCATAAAGTTTAGGGGGCTGGAAAAGTTGATGAATTTTTTAAAGTAGCCAAGTATGCCGCCTGTGGTGATGGAAACTATCTGCATGATGATCAAAAAAAACATTGCAAGAATCAGCACCAAATTGTAGTCCGTGGTTGCGGTTCGGTAAAACGATCCACCATGAAAGGTTACCGAGGGAAGTCCGGGAATAAACGAGAGTAAGTTTCCTACAATAAAGAGCAAAAACACGGTAAGTGCAAATGGATGCAAGCGGTTCGCAACTTTATCGCTTCCAGATGATTCCTTAATCAAATTGTGTGATCCTTCCACAATCAGTTCTAAAAACAACTGCAAACCACGCGGCACATCGCGCATCTTGAGCCGCGTTATTCCAAACACAAGAATCAAAAGCAGGGAAATAAAAATAGTCACCCAAAAGGTGTTGGTAATTGGAAAACCGGCAATGGTGCCGAGAATGTGCGGGGCAAGTGAAAAATCCATAGTTATGATGCGTCTTCTTCTGGGTCGTCGTATGGCCCGTTTTTTTCGCGCCACTTGGCGGCTTCTGCTGGGGTTGGGTCTTTGATACCTGTCTTTTTGCTAAAACTCTCTATCATTTTTTTAGATCGGGTGATAATAAGGATGTTGGAGAGGATAAAGGCTGTAATAACCGCACATACCACTACGATTTTATTAATCGCATCCATACGGTATGCCCAGTACGCGCCTCCGCCAAGTACGAGTAAGGGACCCAGTATATAGCCGGAAATAATGGCCGCGAGTGCGAATCCATGGAGCATATTGCGTGGATTGATCGCCTGCTCTTCGATAGTTTGTTTGGGCTGTTGTTTGATATCCATAACAGAGCCAGTATAACAGGTCTGGTGCGTTTTTTAAAGCATCATACGTGTGTATTCTCGTTTTTTATTAGTTTTATGTCAATGCTCAAGAGGCTTGACTGGATTTTAAATTTGTGCTTAGGACATCCCTAAAATTAGACAAAAAGCAAAAAGAAGAAGCCCGACCAGAGAGGAGGCTGGTCGGGCTTTGATGAGGACAAGTCGCCGCGTGCGACTAGTCTGGGTTTAGGAGGAGGAGTTTCTGGATTTCTCCGAAGATACTCTTCCCAGAGATTGTTGAGGCGGTTCTGGACCGCCCGGAACGAGTCCTCGGACGCAATGCCCGAGGAGAGGATGCACTCCTTGCGCAGCTCAATGCGCAAGAGCCTCGCCTTTGCTACGGGGCTCACTGTGGTTGTTGTCCGGGCTTGTTCCCAGACAATCCGCGCTTCGCGGACCCGGTCCTCGTGGTCCATGTATCACACCTCCCATAGTGTGCCGCCTTTTTTGGCGGAGCGAAACAACGAATTTCGTTTTATTCTCTTTAACCCTCAATGTTGCAATTAAGGGCTTAAGAGAGTGGGGGAGAGGAATCGCGATGCGTTGGTTCGCATGCGATCCCTCTCCCCAAGGGGGTCACGAGCCGGGCCGGTACTTTGGCCCGAGCGGATCCGGGGGATCCTTGGGGCGCATCTTGCGCTCATCGCGGGTCGTGTGGCCCTGGACTTCGTGCGGCAGGTCAGCCGACGTGCCGCCAATAATCAGAGCGCAAACGAGATAGACGACTCCAAAAGCGACCACCAGGGCTACAAACAAAAGCCCGAGCATCTCAAAGGTTCCCATTGTTAATCTTTCGGTTTGCCCACCGAATTGGCAGGTCGTGAAGAACTAGTTTTGTATAATATAGTTGTAGCATATCTGTATAAAATAGTCAATAGCAAATCATCAAAATAGAGCTAAAATTAGCCTAAAATAGTTATTTTTGGCTAATATGCCGCATCAATCAATCATTATTTTTATGCATTATGGACAATCACTCCCAAACGCTCTATACTATACGCATATGCAGAAAGATTTGCGCTTGTACCCAATCACCATTGAGCAGTGCGAAGAAGGCGGCTACTTTGCTTCGTGCGATGTTATGCCGGGCTGCCACGCAGAAGGCGAGACCTACGCGGAGGTTATTGATACCATCCAATCAGTCATTGAAGAGCATGTTGCCTTGCACCAGGAGCACCACGAGATTGTTCCGCAGGTATCAATCCCAGACAGCCACTCATGGCGCATGACCCTGCCGCTTCCAGTAAAGCATGGTTAGCAAATATTTCCCGCAATTGACTTACAAAGACGCCGCAAAGCTTGCCGCCGGGCAAGGTTTTTATTGCGCCCGCACCGCGCGGGGAAGCCATGAGATTTGGCGCAATGATGCAACCGGCGCCCAGACCACCATACCGAACCACGGCAATCGGCCGCTGAAACGAAAAACCGCAAAAGCGATTTTGGAAGACCTTGGTGTATCTCTTGAGGATGTTTTATGATACAAGTAATTAAATCAGAAACCGACATTCTTAAAGGATTGAATCAAGAGCAGAAACAGGCTGTCACGCATAACGGCAAGCCGCTTTTGATTGTTGCTGGAGCAGGAACTGGAAAAACTCATGTTATTACCAAGCGCTTGGGTTGGCTTATTATGGAACAAGGATTGCGGTCCGATGAAATTCTCGCGCTCACCTTTACCAACAAAGCAGCGGACGAAATGGTAGAACGCGTTGATAAGCTGTTGCCATATGGGTATGTTGATCTGTGGGTGTCCACATTCCACACATTTTGCCAGCGGATTTTGGATAGCCATGCCTTAGATATTGGCTTGCCTGGTGATGTTGAGCTATTAGATGGCACTGGGCAGTGGCTTTTGGTACGTCAGAATCTTGAAAAATTCAATCTTGATTACTACCAGCCAACAAATAACCCAACTAAATTCATCCGCTCCATGCTTTCGCACTTTTCGCGACTTAAAGATGAGGAGATTACTCCTCAAAGCTATCTTTCGTACGCGGAATCGCTTAGGGCATCATCTGATGATATGGAAGCGTCCGGCGGGAAGTCAAAAAAACAGATCCTGAAACAAGTTCAGGATGACGGTGATGGCGGCGTGGATCCCAAGCAAGTTTTGGAAATGGCAAACGCGTACCATACCTACCAGCAGCTATTGCTTGATAACAACAAAATGGATTTCGGCGATCTTATCAACTACACGCTCAAACTCTTCCGCGAACGCCCGAACGTGCTAAAAAAATATCAAGACCAGTTTAAGCATGTATTGGTGGATGAGTTCCAGGATACGAACTGGGCGCAGTATGAGCTGGTAAAAATGCTTTCTCAGCCTCAGGACAACCTGACTGTGGTTGCTGATGATGACCAGTCCATCTACCGATTCCGTGGTGCTTCTATGTCCAATGTGATGCAGTTTTCAAAAGATTACAAACATGCGGCAACTGTCTCGCTTGTCAAAAATTATCGCAGCGGCCAAGAGATTTTGGACAGTGCGTATGATTTTATCCAGCTCAACAATCCAAACCGTTTGGAAGCCGCGACTACGTTTGATGTACATAAAAAACTGACCGCGCAAACCAAAGAAACCGCATCAGTAACGCATTTGCATGCAAAAACCATGCATGACGAAGCCCGCATTGTGGCGGAAACAATCACCGAGCTCAAGAAGCGGGACACAAGCGCGACATGGAATGATTTTGCCGTTTTGGTGCGCGCAAATTCGCAGGCTGAGATATTTGAGGATAGTCTTGGTTCGCGTGGTATTCCGTATCAGAACTATGCCGCATCCGGGCTCTACAAAACTACGCTTGTTGCAAACATTCTCGCGTTTTTTGATGTGCTGGATGATTACCATGAGTCGCGCGCCATTTTTCGCTTACTCAATCTGCCGTTTTTTACTATTCCCATTGAGGATATCGTTAAACTCACGCATTACGCGGGTAAAAAAAGCATCACTCTCTATGAGATTCTTAAGCAGCCACAGCGCGCCGGCGTAACCAGCGAGGATTCTATGTTAGAAATGGGCCGCCTGCGATCGTGGATCGAAAAATATTCAGAGCTTGCCAAAAAAGAAAAGCCAACTTCTGTATTGTACGATTGGATGCATTATGATGGATATTTTGATTACTTAAACGGCATGCCAGATGTGGATTCCATGACTGAGTACCGGTACTTACGGAATTTTTGGGAGCATCTTAAGGAAATCGAGGCAGCAATTGCTTCTGCCCGCGTTAAAGATATTGTAAACATCATCAAGCAGGAGCGAGATTCCGGTGATTCAGGATCATTGCCGCCAGATGTGGAGAGCGGGCCGGAACTGGTACGCGTGATGACTATACATAGCGCCAAAGGGCTTGAGTTTAAATATGTGTTTGTTACGAACATGGTGGACCGGAGGTTTCCGACCATTGAACGCCGCGAGGCAATCGAAATTCCAGATGCTTTGATTAAAGAATCGTTTCCAGAGGGCAACCATCATTTAGAGGAAGAGCGCCGGTTGTTTTACGTTGCCATGACGCGCGCCAAGCGCGGATTGTTTTTTACGTCCGCGGAATCCTATGGCGGGCTGCAAAAAAAGAAACTGTCCCGATTTTTAGTTGAGCTTTCGGAAGTGCATGCATTATTCAAGCCCAGCACAAATGCATTAGCAGGGGATCATACCAGTTTTCTTCCAAGTGCCCGCCGTTTTCCAAAAACAGCGTTCAAACTTCCTATTCCCACGCGTTTTTCCTTTACCCAGCTCAAAATTTTTGATGCTGATCCGTTTGAGTATAAACTGCAGTTTATCTACAAAGTTCCCACAAAAGGCAAGCACGTGTTCAGCTATGGATCAACCATGCACTCAACGTTGCAGCAATTTTTCCAATTGCTTGTGCAACGTTCGCGTAGCGCGGTTTCGCAGGGCGGCCTATTTGATAGTGTCATTGCGAGGGAGGGTACTCCGGACCGCGGCAATCCTAACGTCGCGTTAGAGCACGATTCCCAGACAACAGGCAATCGTAGCGGCGATAAGATTGCTTCGTCGTCCGCCCAAGAAAGGCGGACTCCTCGCAATGACATCGGGGTTTCACAGGATGAGCTCTTGTCACTGTACGAAAAGAGCTGGATAGATGATTGGTACGAGGATGCAGAGCAAAAAGAAAAGTACTACAAGCAGGGTCGCAGTAGGCTTAGGGATTTTTACGAGCACTTTACCCAATCCGGAAAAATGCCAAACGTGAAAGCGCTGGAGCGTGGATTTAGCATCAAGGTTGGGGAGTACACAATTGCGGGCAGAATGGATCGTTGTGATCAATTGGCAGATGGGTCAGTGCGCATTGTGGACTACAAAACAGGCAAGCCAAAGCAAAAACTTTCAAAAGAGGATAAGTATCAGCTTCTCATCTACCACATTGCCGCAGAAGACATATTTAAAGAAAAAGTGAGCGAGCTCGTATATCACTATGTGGATGCAGAGAATATTAAGAGCGGAGAGAACATGGTTTCCTTCCTTGGTACTGATGCGGAAAAGAAAGAAGTGAAAGAGTGGATTATTGACGTGATTAAGCGCATTCACGAAAGCGATTTTGCGCCGGCAGTTGATCGGTTTTTCCCTTCTGATGATGTGGAGTATGTACGCGATCTTGGAGAACAAGGAAGGATTTAGTAGATGTTAGCAAAAAGTTAAAAGTGAACATTTAAAAGTTAAAAGTGAACAATGACCAAAATCTGATTTTTTGGTAAGGTTGAGTGTTTTTAATCATTAACATTCAACCTATGAAAAAACAACAGTTGCAC
>Ga0210057_1000302_pt1 | contig 83964 bp, 85 predicted proteins | sample CryGeyCG2114_010_2_FD_183968 | JGI IMG/M metagenome (GOLD analysis project Ga0210057, IMG submission 183968) | Groundwater microbial communities from aquifer - Crystal Geyser CG10_big_fil_rev_8/21/14_0.10 (SPAdes) (version 2) | ecosystem: Environmental > Aquatic > Deep subsurface > Groundwater ... | reverse complement strand
TTGACCGAGATGCTTCCCCTTGTAAGATACTTCTAAACTTATGGGGTTAAGTCGATAACCTTTACATGCTTCACACTGCACTTTTACTGAGGGCATAAACTGTAAATTAACAATTCTATAACCTAATCCCCAACATGTTCGACACATCCCTTTTTTATGATTATAGCTAAAATGTTTAGGAAGCAGTCCTTTTGCTTTAGCTTGAGGCATACTGGCATAATGGGAGCGAACAGGGGAGGACAAATCTGAATAAGTTAAAATATCAGCTCGGATAGTTGAACCAATTGGGTTTTGGTCGATAACAATAAGCTTATCGATCTTTTTTACATTTTTTATTGTAGCTCCCTTAACTTCAACTTGCTTTTTCCTTCGATCTTTTAGCGCGAGATCAAAGCCTGGTTTTAAAATATGGTGCATTAAAGAAGATTTGCCAGACCCTGAAACACCGGTAACTGCTGTCATTACTTGAAGAGGGATGGAAACATTGACATTTTTTAAATTGTGGACATGGGCATTTTCCACCTGGATTGTTTCAGTAAAAGTTCTTCTTTTTTGAGGGAGGCCGATCTTTTTTTGCCCGCTTAAGTATTGCCCGGTCAGTGAGCCTTCAGTCATTATTTGATCAATTGTGCCTGATGCAACAATCTTTCCACCTTGCGCTCCGGCATGAGGACCAAAGTCATAAATATAATCACACTTTTTTATAATATCGGGGTCATGCTCTACAATTAACAAGGTGTTGTTTAAATCTTTTAACTTGGAAAGAGAGTTGAAGAGCTGGTCGCTGTTATGTGGATGAAGCCCAATAGTTGGTTCATCCAACACATAAATACAGTTTGTTAAGGAAGAGCCAAGTTGTTTGGCAAGCCGTATTCTTTGCATTTCACCACCGCTTAGAGTAGGTGCTGATCGATTCAAAGCTAAGTAGTCAAGGCCAATTTCTTGAAGAAACTGTAGTTTTTTTATAATCAGTGAAACAGTTTCCTGTAAGAAAGGCTCTACTACTTCCAAATTTTGGAAGAAGTATAAGGTTTTCTCAATACTGTAAGAGACAAGTTCAGGAAGAGAAACTCCTTTTATTTTCACATTACTAGATAAGGGGTTTAATCTTTTTCCATTACAGCTTGGGCAAGTCCTTTCAAACATATGAGGAACAAGAGCCTCTTTGATATGCTGAAGTGCTATTTTAGCAGCTTTGGCAAGCGTTGCTTGGAACCCTTTAAAGGAAACAAAAAAGCCTTCTTTTGTCTGAAATGATGCGTTTTTCCCATCAGATAAAACAACTGCCAAGTCCTCTTTTGATAATTTCTTTAATGGAAGGTACGGATCAATATTGATTGATTCAAAGTAATCCAGCATTAAATCTATAGATTTCTTAGATCCAAGTTCTTTGAAAAGGACTCTCGCAAAATCGATAATCGATAAATTCATTATTTTTGAATAATTTTGCAAGTTCATCCCATAAACACTTCCAATGCCTTGGCATTCAAGGCACATTCCTTGACTAGCGTTGAAAGAGAAGCTTTGAGGCGTTATTTTAGGGTAAGATTTTCCTGTTTTTTCTACAGCAAAAGCCAAGTTATAATAGTAATCTTTATCCTTGGTTGCTATGACGACTATGGAGTCAGTTATTTGCAGTGCTTTGGAAATAGCTTCAAATAGCCTTTTTTCAGAGCTTTTTTGAACCATTAACCGATCAATAACAAGGTAGATTTCATTTTTCTTATGCTTGTCATAAGGGATGTCTTCATCTAATTCATGGTAATTGCCATTTAATCGTATGCGTAAAAAACCTTGCCGGTTGAGCTTTTGTAAAAATTCTTCAAAGGGCTCACTGACAGGGGCTTTTAAAGGAGCTAAAACGTGGATTTTTTCCTTTTCAGGGAGTTCACTCACTTTTTTTACGACATATTCTTTGCTGATAGTCTTGATTTCTTCTCCGGTATCAGGGCAGTACGCCGTTCCAAAATGGGCATATAGGATTCTCAAGTGATCGTAGATTTCAGTAAGTGTGCCAACCGTACTTCTGGGGTTCACTGCTCCTTTTTTTTGCTCAATGGCGATAGTAGGGGAAAGTCCTTCTATTTTTTCCACTTTAGGCTTAGGCATTTGCTTAACTATTTGGCGAGCAAAAGGAGGGAGCGACTCAATATAGCGTCTTTGTCCTTCTGCAAAAATAGTGTCAAAAGCAAGAGAGGTTTTACCGGAGCCTGAGGGGCCCGTAAAAATAGAAATAGCATTTCTTGGTATGGTTACATCAACATTTTTTAAATTGTTTTGATGGGCATTTTCAATAACTATATTCTTTTGAAAGCCTTCTTGCGTTGGATTAGACTTTTTGGATAGGACTGGTTTTTCATGAAGTACTTTTTTCAGTTCTTTTCCTGTAGGAGTAGGCAGTGTAGCAATTTTTTCAGGGGTATTTGCTCCGATGATTGTTCCCCCTGCATCACCAGCTTCTGGGCCTAAGTCAATAATCCAGTCAGCAGATTTTATAAGATCCATATTGTGCTCAACAACCAGAACGGTATTGTTTAAAGAAACAAGCTCTTGCAGCACATCAATTAATCTTTCAATATCTTGAAAATGCAAACCTGTTGTAGGTTCATCCAAGATATATAGTGTTTTTCCTGTCTGAGGACGTACAAGTTCTTTGGCGAGTTTAATTCTCTGCGCCTCTCCTCCAGATAATGTTGTGGAAGGCTGACCTAGTTGAAGGTAGTTTAAGCCGACTTTGGAAAGCAGTTTGAGTTTTTTGAAAATTGTGGGGATATTAACAAAGACTTCCAGCCCTTTTTCGACGTCCATTTGCAGTACATCGAAAATATTCATCCCATTAAAAGTTATTGATAGGATATCTGAGTCAAACCTTTTTCCCTTACACTGGCGACAGTCAACCCATACATCCTCCATAAAGTCCATATCAATTTTTACTGTTCCAAGTCCATGACAATAACTGCAGGAACCTTCTTTTACATTAAAACTGAAGTGGCCTGGGGTATACCCTCTGATTTTACTTTCAGGAAGCCCTGAAAATAAAAGACGTATATCATCAAAAAGTTTGGTGTAAGTACCTGGGTTGGATCTAGGAGTTCTTCCAATAGGAGACTGATCGACGAAAATTACTTTATCGAGATGTTTGGCCCCTTCAATTGCCTGCACTTTGCCAATTTTAAGATTAGCTTTATTTAGTGTATTGGCTAAATAAGGGTATAAGGTATCTGAGATAAGAGAAGATTTTCCTGAACCAGACACACCTGTTACACATATTAATCCATGTAGGGGAATGTCTACATTTACATTTTGTAAGTTATGGTGACTTGCCTTTTTTACCGTAATTTTCTCTTTAGGAAGCTTCCTTCGCTTAGGAATTTTAATGCTTTTTTGGCCTGATAAATACTCTCCTGTAACTGATTTTTTAGAAGCAATAATCTCTTCTATGGTGCCAACCGCTAAAATTTCACCACCATATTTTCCAGCTTTAGGCCCTACATCTACAATTAAATCTGCTTTTTCAATCGTCTCTTTATCGTGCTCAACGACAATGAGGGTATTCCCAGCGTCTTTTAAATTTCCGAGTGTATTGATCAGTTTGTGATGATCTCTTGGGTGAAGGCCAATAGAGGGCTCATCTAAAATATAGATGGAGCCGACAAGACCTGCACCTATGTGGGATGCTAAGCGAATCCTTTGCGACTCTCCACCACTTAAAGTAGGGGCTGATCTGTCTAAAGTTAAATAATGAACGCCTACATCTGTTAAATACTTTAGTCTTACTTTGATTTCTTTAATGAGCTCTTCTCCAATTAAAAGGTCATCAGGATCAAGATGCAAGTTCTCAAAGAAATCTCGCATGTGAAGTAGAGTAAGATGGGTTAATTCTTGTATAGTCTTTCCATTAAATCGAGTAGCTGCAGGGTAAGGTCTGATGCGGGCTCCATGACATTTTGGACATATGGCCTCACTCATTAAATCTTCCATTTTTTTCTTATAGCTGTCACTTTTCGCTTCAAGATATCTAAGGTGCGCTTCATGCAATACCCCTTGCCATTTAACGTATTCTGTCCATTTAATCTTTCTGACAGGATGGACAAATTTCATAGATGTCCATTTTTCTTCAGTACCATATAAAAAAACGTGCTTAGCTTTTTCAGGTAGTTTTTTCCATGGTGTATGAACATCAAATTTGTAAATCTTCGCTAAGTTTTGGTAGATATTGCCGTAGCGGACTGTCTGGAATGAGCTGGCAATTTTACAGCAGTCTTCTGCAATGCTTTTGTCAAAATCAATGATTTTTTCTAGGACAAACTCTTGGGTAATGCCCAGACCGTCACAAGTCTCACACATTCCCGAAGGGTGGTTAAATGAAAAATCTGTTGGATCTAAAGGACCATAACTTAAACCAGACTTAGGAGAGTAAGCGTGTTGGGAAAAGTTTTTTTCTTGGTTTGCATCTACATCTAATACTGAAAAAAAACCTTTTCCTATGTCCAGGGCTAAATTGACCGATTCAATTACTCTACTTTTGTTGTCAGGAGATATTTTAATCCTGTCGACCACAATATCGACATTATGAGCTATATTGGGATTTAACGACTCTTGTTCTTGAAGATCGATAATATCTCCATCTACTCTGACCTTGGTAAATCCTTTTCTTAAAAGCTCGATAAAATCTTCTTTAAACTCTGCCTTTTTTGATTTGGCATAAGGGCTTAAAAAAATAAGTTTAGCATTTTCAGGAAATTGTAAAATCTGATGGATGATTTTTTCCCTGCTTTGCATGGCTACCGGCTCATGGCTAACAGGACAGTGGGGAACACCAATTCTAGCAAATAAAACTCTTAAATGATCGTAGATTCCTGTCATCGTGCCGACGGTTGAGCGAGGAGTTCGACCAACAGTCTTTTGTTCAATAGCAATAGTCGGAGATATTCCAGATATTTCATCAGCGTCCGGCTTCGGCAAGTCTCCCATATATCGTCTTGCATGAGAAGATAAAGACTCTAGATACCTTCTTTGCCCTTCAGTATAGATGGTATCAAATGCCAAAGAGGATTTACCAGAGCCTGAAACTCCGGTAAAAACAATTAATTTATTCTTGGGAAGTTTTAGGTTTACATTTTTTAAATTGTGAACCCTAACCTTTTTTAAGATAATTTGTGTTGATTCCAAGGTATTTAAATCTAATTAATTAGAAAGATTAAGAATAATTGTTAGATAAGATTTTCGCCAGTCTAAAATCATTCCTTTGAGAGGCAAATAGTAGAGCTAGTTATAAAAAAATAGTATAAATAACTTTATGGAAGTAAATCTTAAATTTAAGTAAATAACGTGGTTTAAAGTGGTCACATAGGTCCATACGGATTCTAATTATTCTTCTCAGGGGTACAGGAAAGTCCTTCTCTTGTTATGTGAGTTTCTTTAAGGTCCAAATATTTTAAGTTAGGACATAGGTGAAAAACTTGCGTAATGTGGCTATCCAGAACAATGCATTTATTAAAACATAAACGACTAATTGCTTCTCTTTTTTTCTCTGAAAGACTACTTAGAAAACTTATCATTTCTTCAGGGTCATAGCTTGCTTTATACTCAATTACTTTGGAGAGAAATCTACCAATAAATTTATTGGTAGGGTCTAAATTTTGATTGAGTTTCTGATGAGCAAGTCTCTCTATTAGATTAGGGTAATCCATTAGTATTTCTAATTCTCTAAGGGGAAGGCCTGTAATAGATTGCATAAGAGAAAATTGCCTTATACGGCTTTTTAATGCCTCATACCAAACTTTACTAATCAAGTTTGAGATCCCTTGTTCCTGAGGAGTTAAAAAAGCTAACGTAGTTTTGTAAATACTTGTTGGTAAATCTGAAAGATATAAACTTTGATGTAACTCAACTAAGTTTGTCATATTTTCTTTATTTTAAATGTAAGGCAAAAAAAATAGAGAGTGCCCTGTTAAATGTAAATTCTTTTTCAAAAATTTTTCTCTCTAAGACGGAATTTTGAACTTTCTTTAAAGAGGAGAAAAGCTAATGATTCTTATCATTTTTTTAAGAAAATGATATAAAGAAATAAAAATACCAGTTTTATAAATGGCATATACTCGTACGAAAATTATTTGCACCATTGGTCCGGCTGTCAACTCTTATGAAAAAATACTAGAGCTTATTGATGCCGGAATGAATGTTGCAAGGCTAAACTTTAGTCATGGGACACATGAAAATCATTTGGCAACAATAGAAAATCTAAAAAAAGCGAGGGAAAAAAGAAAGGTACCTCTCGCAATTATGCTAGATACCAAAGGTCCTGAAATAAGACTTGGGAAAATCAAAGGGGATGCTTTAAGAGTAAGCAAGGGGCAATTGCTCAAAATAGTTTCTGATCCAGATCCAAATGATGAAAATCAAATAACAATCCATCCTTTTTCTGTATTGATCACCATTAATAAAGGGATGAATATCTTATTTGATGATGGTTACGTTTCTTCTAAAATTGTCGAAAAAACAGAAAAGGAAGTTACGATTGAAATTTTAAATGATGGCGTTCTGAAATCCAATAAAGGGGTTAATATTCCTAGAGCGCATCTCAATCTGCCTGCTATGACTGATAAGGATATTGAAGATCTTATCTTTGGATGTCAGCAAGATATTGATATTGTAGCAGCATCTTTTATTAGGTCTTCCGACCATGTTCTAGCTATTAAAGAGCTTTTAAAACAACAAGGTAAGTCTGAGATTTTAGTAGTAGCTAAAATTGAAAACTCACAAGGGGTGGAGAACTTTGACAGCATAGTTCAAGTAGCTGATGGAATTATGATTGCAAGGGGAGATCTCGGTGTCGAACTTGACTTAGGAGATGTTCCTCGCTTGCAAAAGATGATGATCAAAAAGTGTTATCACTCATGCAAGCCTGTCGTTACAGCAACACAAATGCTCGAATCGATGATCTTAAATCCTAGGCCAACGAGAGCTGAGGTTTCGGATGTTGCCAATGCAATTTACGACGCCTCTTCTGCTGTAATGCTTTCTGGAGAAACTGCAGTAGGCAATTATCCTATTGAAGCTGTTAAGCAAATGAAACACATAGCGGAAAGCACCGAAGCAGATTTTGATTACAAAGAGTTTTTTCGCTCTCATTCTAACCGGGACTATCATGATATCTCCTCATCAGTTGCGCTAGCTGCAGTCAAGACTGCTTACAGTGCAGGCGCTAAAGCAATTTTTGCTTATACAAGCAGCGGCTTTACTGCTAGGCTAACTTCTAGGTTAAGGCCTAAAATGCCCATTTTTGCGCTAACCCCTAAGAAAAAAAATTATCATCAGCTCGCCTTTAATTGGGGGGTAATACCTATATACGCTGAAAAGTATGATAACAAACAGGAGGCGTTTTCCCTGGTACAGAAATATGCTTTGGAAAATGGATTTATCGAGTTTGGTGACTTAGTTGTTGTTACTGCCGGAACGCCCTTTGGCAAAGTTGGCTCTACTAATATGATGGTAGTAGAAAACATTGGCAATGTATTGATTAGAGCATCTAAAGGGCACGGCAACAAAGTGAATGGTAAAATTGTCTTTGTTCTTTCTCCAGAGGTGCAAGATCCTATGATTACAGAAGGGAAAATTGCTGTTTTACCTAGTTGTGACAATCGTTTTCTTGCCTTTATCAAGCATGCAAAAGGTGTTATTTTGCAAAATCATATTGATGATCATGCTTCAGAAAAATACCTTTTTCTGGTAGCAAAATCGTTTGATATCCCAACGGTGGTACGAGCAGAAGGAGCCCTTGCCACACTAAAAGAAAATGAATTAATTACAGTAGACCCTAAAAGAGGGTTAATTTACCGAGGATAATTCTAGCGCAATTGCCGCACTTGTAATAGCTGCAGTCTCTGCTCTTAAAATATTTTTAGAAAGGCTTACTCCTTTGAATTCTTTTTTTTCCAAATAAGCAACCTCCTCTTTGGTAAGTCCTTTTTCTGGACCAACGATAATGAGAGAATTTTTCGCATAGGATTCTTTTATCAATGGCGAGGCATTTTCTCTTGTATCAGCAAGGAATGAATGTCCTTCATTAGAGGGTAGCGCTTTCAATGAATCGAATATAAGAATTTCAGGTAAGTCAAGTCTTCCGCATTGCTTTATGGAAGCAATAAGTAAAGATTCTATTCTTTTTTGTTGAGAAGGGGAAATCATTTTCTTTTCAGAAAGTTTAGCTGGAAAAATCCAAAAGCTTGTCACTCCAAGCTCTGTCCCTTTTTCAAAAACTAGCTCCATCTTAGAAAATCTTAAGATAGACAAGCCTAAAATTAAGGATCTTTCAACTTTTTTTCTTTTTACATCAGTAATATATATTTCAGCTTCAGCCTTTCCGATAGTTTCAATAGAGCCTAAAGCAAGTTCCGATTTGCCATTGACAAGCTCAACTATATCTTTAGGCTTAATACGCATTACTTTTAAGTGACGAAATTCGTCTTCTCTTAAAGTTACTAAAGTTTGTTCTTTAAAAGGTGTATCAATAAAAAATCTATTATGAGGCATAAGGACTCAAAAAAGTATGGGGTCTACATAGTTTTTGTATTATAGCATTTGATAGGTTTTGTTTTTTCGAATTTTTTACAAAATCATCTAAAGATAAAAAAGCAATAGCACTTTTTCTTAAATAGTACTTTTTGGGGAGAGGATTGGAAGTAAAATTAATTACCAATTTAAAGCGATAATCATCTCGTAGCATTTGTTTTTTTGATGTGTATGTCAAGATCTCATCGACATAAGAAAACAAATCTTTATTTAAAGATACAGGAAGCATAATAACTAAATACTCTTTTTGATAAATAGCTCTTATAGTTTTAAGAGCTTCTTCATCATAATTTTCCTCAATAATAACTAAAAGACAGTCATGTCGATATTCTTTAAATACAGTTTTTGGCGTTTGCTGTTTCCAACGATTGTGCTGCCAAAGCCACTGACCGGGAGTTTCTAAAACTTTTTTTTCCAAGATTTTTAATGCCTTGTCCATCATTCGCTTGACTTCAAAATCTAAGGAGTTATCTAGGTGAGGGTATATGGGATCCGAATAAGTAATCTCATAAAATCCTTTTTTTCTTAGTGTTGTAGCTACAATTATTGGGCTCTTTGTCTTGTAGGAGAGTAACGCTGGGGCAGTAGAGTTAAAGGCAGGTCTTCCTAAGAAAGGAAACATATAATCACTTTCAGGCATGGCTTGATCTCCGACAATACCCATAAATTTACCTTGCTTTAAGGCTCTCAGTCCTTCTTTCAAAGCATTTTTAGGGCAGACAATCTTACCACCATTTTTCTCCCTTATCTTTACTACCCACCGATACAGGAACTTATTTTTAATAGGTTTCCCAATGGCAACTCCTTTCATGTTAATATTCCCATCTAAAAAGAGTGTTTCCCAGTTAGCAAGATGGCCACAAAAAAAGATGATTCCCTGTTTTTTATTATAGAGTCTGTAGGCAGTTTCAGGGTTATTACACCTTATATACTTTGATAAGTCTTTAGCTCTGTCAAATTTAGCATATTCCAAACAGTTGATAGCAAGGTTTTGAAAGGATTGTTTGGCATATTTTTTTATAGAAGCATTTCCTAGGTGTAAATCTTTGGCTAAAGCAAGATTGCTAAGCGCTCTTTTTCGATACTCGGTGAGTAGGAAAAAGGAAATACCACCTACTATTTTTCCCATAAAATGAAGAACTTTTAAAGGTAAAAAGCTAAGAGGGAAAGTAACAGACCTTATGAAAAAATAAGCGAGATAGTCTTTTTTTTTCATGAAAAAAGAATCTCCATCACCTTTTCAAGCTGCAAATTATAATCTAGGTGTTCTACTGTTTTTCTAATAGTGTGAGCAAGCAGCTTTGTTTTTTGCTTATGCGAGATACTATACTCCAAGGCCGAACTTAAAGTAGCTATATCTTGCACGTTTTCTAAAACCAGGCCAGATGAAGAATTAATTACTTCACTTGCTCCATTATCTTTTGAAGTTATCACAAAAAGACCCATCGCCAAAGCTTCCACTGTTACATTAGCAAATGGATCATAAAAGGAAGGTAAAATAAGTGCATCTGATACTTGATAAAATGGTGTAATATTATTTTGAGGTCCAAAAAAAGACACTTTTTCTGAAAGGCCAAGCTCATTGGCCAATTTCTGATAATAAACAGACTTCTTATCTTTGCCGACAACTAACAAATGAAATGGCTTTTCTTTTATTTTTGACATGGCCTGCAGTATTTGTGTTAAGCCTTTTCTAGCATATCCATTACCAATAAAAAGGAAGGTAAAGTCCTTTTTCTTATAATTGCAACTTTGTAAAAGAGGGCGAGAAAGAGAAAAGCTTTTTTCAAAAGCAAGTTGCATCTCGCTATACTCTACTCCATTGTGAATTACATGAATCTTGGCTGGATCTACATTGTAATATTTTAAAACTTCATTTTTAACGAGAAAGGAGTTTACTAATAGTTTTTGTAAAAAAGGGGATTCGAAGGCTGTTTTTTCTATATCTAAAACTAGGCGGTGCAAGGGGTTAATGGGAAAGGAAAAAGCCTTAAAAAAAGACTCTTGGTTTTTTCTTCTTTCCAAGTAGGCTTTATGTACTCCATTCCCTGCACGAATATGTGTTTGGTATCTATTCCTATCCATCCCGAAAATAATTTGACTTGAATCATTTGCTATTTGGTTTTTACAAAAATTATCGAAAGCCTGAATTTTGTAAAAGGAAGGTAATAATTTATTTTGCGGATAAGATTTAATAGAAAAATGAGCGTGATAAATGGGAGTCGGGTTTGTCGTTAGAATAGTTACTGGATGCCCTTTTCTATAGAGTGCTTCCGCAATTTTCCAGGCATTTTTTTCCAGGCCTCCTTTACGGTTTATGTTGCTCTTTAGAAGGACTACTTTTTTCATTTTTAACAGTAAAAGCTGAGTTTTTAGGTAAAACTTCTATTGTATTAGTTTGAAGTTCGATGTTCAGTGCTAATTTTTCGTTCTCTCGAAGATATAGCCTGAACCGATTCATATAGTTCCTAAAGCGATTTCTCAAATATTCTTCTCTTAAATGAGGCTGCAGTTGATTGACCTCTTCTCTTTCTTGAGCAAGCACTTTAGAGACATACCTGTTTTCCAGTTCATAGGGATAGACAAACTGTACATTCCAAAGTAAGTTTTTCCTTTCAGACCTTGGGCTGACTACAGCTACAAGTTCTATTCGATCCTTGACTATGTCTAAAAATAACTTACTTACTCCTTTTGCATAAAGGGGAGCGGTGATCACTTTAATGCCATTACTCTTTTCAACAAAACCATTTACAGAAAGAGAAAAGGTATCTGGATTAATCGTTTCACTATATTGCTGCGGGTAAAAAATATCTATAGGGATAGGTTTTTCAATAGGTAAAAAGTCAGTTTTAAGGAAGTCAATTCTTAAATTCTTGGCATGTAAATCGTCAATAAAAAGAGGTTTTTCGGAAAGAGAGGGAATATAAACTTTTTTCCACTTTTCAGGAACAAAATAACTGATTTCTTCCAGTTGACTTGGTTTTTTCTTGGCACTAAGTAAATCTAGGTCATCTTTTGTAATTTCATTCAAGTTAAAGGTCAGCTTGACACCTGTTGTCTTAAGCCTTTTTACCATCTCTTCCGGTCCTTTGACTGATAAGCGCAACCTGTAAGGGAAGATGTCATTAAATTGGTACCCTCTAGGAGCCTCACCAATAGGTTCTGTAATGACAATAGGGATCTGTTCTTTGACCAACTTACTGATTCTTAATATAATATCAGTCTCATGGATCTTCTTAAAAGCTCTTGATAGGTCAATATCGGGGTTTTTACATACTATATTTTTCTTCCCAACAGTAGTTACCCATTCACCTTCTTTATGCTTAGCATCTATGACAACCTCAATATCTCCTGAGGAGAGCTGATCAACCATGCTCTTGTTTCCTGTAATGGAAACTGGTATTTTTCTATTTAAGATGCCATCTGTTTGTAAACCTTCTACTGTTTTTCCTTCAGGGATGTTTAAAATACGAATAGCAACATCATTGATAGTTTTATTAACGGTTAATGAATGGTTGACTACCATCCAAATAATCATAGCCAATATCAAAGCAACAAGCTTTCTTTGCCAGTTTTCAATAAAAATTCTTTTTAATAAGGTTCTCATTGCTTAAGCCACTCTCGAAAGTTAAATTTAGGTTGTAGCTTCATCCTAGATGGAGGATTAAATATACTTCTCACAATTCCTTTGAATCGGTCTATTTTTACCCCTCTTGTCATGATTCCTTCCCTGGCAATTGATACTTTTCCTGTTTCTTCAGAAATAACAATTACGAGAGAATCCGTTAAATGGCTGAGGCCAAGTCCTGCTCTATGTCTTGTTCCCATGGATTTTGCTAATTGTGAGGTGTCTTCAGCAAGGGGAAGAATAACAGCAGCTGCAAGCATCGTTCTATCTCTTACGATGACAGCTCCATCATGTAAAGGGGTAGTTGTGGCGAAAACACTTTCTAAAAGCTCAGAAGAAAAGTCTGCGTTAAGTAAAACAGCTTTTTGTGCATATTCATCTAAGTTGTCTTCATTTTCGATGGCAATTAATGCTCCGATCCTCTTTTCAGCTAGTCGGTAAGTGGAATTGGCAAGCTGATCTAAAAACTTATCGAACTCGGTTATTTCTTTATATCTTCTGCCTTTTAAGCTTAGTTTAGCTAAAGCAACTCGCAGTTCAGGTTGAAATATAATAAGCAAGCCGATAACGGCAACATTGCCCAGAAGTACCATAATTTTATGCAGCACAGGTAGACGAAGCCATGTAGAAGCTGCAAAAATTAAAAGAAAGGCAAAAACTCCCCAAACCAGGTCCATGGATTTAGTGTTCCAAAAAAAGGACAGCAGGTAATTGAGGATAATCGCAATGATCATCACTTCAATAAAAGGAGTTAGTGATTGTAAAAAAGCCATATTTCCCTATCCTGGGAAGGAGAAAACATCTATTAAGTCTCTATGTTCAGAAATATCGTGTACACGAATGATGTCAGCTCCCCCCACTAGGGCTATTGTATTCATAGCAATAGTTGCTGGCAATAGATCTATTGGATTTTTTTTAAGAATTTTTTTCATGAATGATTTACGAGAAAGGCCAATTAAAATTTTGTAACCTAGTTCCTTAAAAGAAGGGATAGATTTTATAAGTTCTAGATTATCTTTAACACTTTTACCAAAACCAATGCCAGGATCTAAAATAATATTCTCAGGTTTTACATTTTCTTCTAAAAGCTTATCAGCTGATTTTTGAAACCAATTTCTTATATGAGCTACCACTCCTTCAGGGTAGAGAGTATTATTTTGCATTGTTTGAGGAGTGCTTCTCATGTGCATAACGCAAACTTGAACGTCATAGTCTGCGGCGAGCGATCGCATTTTTGGATGCGAAAAACCGGTTACATCGTTAAGCATACTGGCTCCGTGCTTTAGAGCAAATTCAGCGACTTCAGGTTTACTGGTGTCTATAGAAAATTTTACAGGAAGGTGCTTTATCTCCTGAATAATTGGCGCTACTCTTTTTAACTCTTCTTCACAGGATATGCCTAATGATCCGGGTCTCGTAGACTCTCCTCCAATATCAATGATATCGACTCCGGATGCAATCATGAAATTGGCTTGATTTAATGCAGCTTCAATGTTAAAAAAATTTCCTCCATCAAAAAAAGAGTCTGGCGTAACGTTCAGGATTCCCATTAAAAGAGGTTTTTGCATAAAGACCTTTAGAGTAAAAGTAGAAGCAATGATGGCGGTTTTATTTTTTTCACTCAACGAGAAAACAATGAGTATTGCACTTCCACCTATCAATGAATATTTTCAAACTTCCGTAGTTTTTTTAACAGAATTCTTGAGGCATGCAGGAGAGATTTTCCAAGTAATTTCTGAGGTATTTGAAATGCTAGGGGATTTTTTTAAAATAGTTATGGAATGTTTTAGAGATTTTTTACCTTAAATGCCAATGCGAACGTCTTGTCCTGTTGCGTATCTTAATTGATAATAGGAAAGAAGTAAGGAGTAACTGGCTTTATTTAGCTCGTTTCTCGCTTGAGCTAAAGAATTGGCTGTCTCTCTAAAATCAATAGGGGGGATTTTTCCAAAATCTAATTTGTCTTTAGCCTCGGCCATGGCTTGTTCTGCTAGTAAAACAGCTTCATGAGCACTAAGATAGGAGAATAAAGACTCTTCCATCTTATATAAGATGTTACGAATATCCAACTCTATGACCTCACTTGCATATTGATATTGCAAGGCTGTAGATACTTTTTTAGCCTTAGCTTCTTTAATTTTGTTTTCTCTTAAAAGGCTGTCAAAAATTGTCCAGGAAAGTTTAATGCCACCTTGCCATTGATAAGGCTCGTTAAAAAAACTTTTTTCACCAAGATAGCCTCCGTTATAGGTATAGTCAAAAAAACCTGAAACTTCTGGAAGGTACTTTCCTTTTTTCTTTTTTATAAGTTCATCAGCTATTGCTATCTGGATTTGCTGCTCTTTTAAGTCGGGGCGGTTTTTCAAAGCCAGTTCTATATACTTTTCCACTTCCTTTTCCGAGTATAAAATAAGCCTTTTGCTTTCTTCTAAACTGTCTATTTTTTTTAGTAGTTGTTCTGTTGAAAAGTATTGATTGTACTGATAGGCAAACCCTTCTTGGATAGCCTCCAGCTTTGTTTTGATATCTGGAATGGAAAAAATGGGAAGGTCTTCCTCATTTATACTTAAAATTTTTTCAAAGTAGGGCTCTATGCCTAGTGCCTGCATAAGGGCATTTCTGGCATTTTGATAATTTTTCAAAGTAGAGTAATATTTAGTGATAGCATTGGCCACAGATACTTTGCTTTGGTTTACTTGATAGGAAGTAGAATTTCCAACTTGGAGTTGTTTTTGCTCTAAGCTCATGGCATTTGTCAAATAAGAAATATTTTCTTTTTGAATGTTCAGGTCAATTTTATATAAAACAACTGAATAATAATTTGCCCTGACTTGAAGAAGTAAATCATTGTAAGAGTTTTCCTTAAACAGCTTGCTACTTTCCACTTCAAGTTTTTTAGAAGTCAAATTGTATATTAGGTCTGTTGAAAACAAAGGTTGGGTAAGTTCCAATATGCTGCTGTATTGGTTTTTAACTAATGTAAAAGCACCCGTTAAATAATTTTCCGCAAGAAGGGGCTTCTGTCCTCTTAAATAGGTAGCTTCGTATTGAACTTTGGGCAGCCACCTGGAAACAGCTTGGCTTTTTCGATAATCTGCCTGTTTAACACCTTCATTAGCAATTAAATAAGGCTTATTATTTCTAAATGCTATCTCTTCTGCTGTTTTTAAATCTAGACTTCCCAAAGATAAAAGATCATTAGGATCAACAGCAAAAACAGATGTAATGAAAAATAGAAAAATAACTTCTTTTTTCATTTTCTTCCCCCCAATATTGTATATAATTGTGATAGAATTAATTGACAATATTGACATTTAAAAAATATCTTGCGAGTCTCTCAAGAGGTTTAAATCAAGGTGGTTGCTATGGATCCTTTGACCCTATCAAGGATACAATTTGCTCTTAACGTTTCTTTTCATTATCTATTTCCTCCTATTAGTATTGGGCTGGGATTGATGCTGGTTATCATGGAGGGGATGTATTTAAAAACGAAAGATGAAAAATACAAGATACTTACCCAATTCTGGATCAAAATTTTTGCCTTAGTCTTTGCTATTGGAGTGGCAACCGGTATCGTGCAGACATTTGCCTTTGGGACTAATTGGGCGAGGTACTCTAAATTTGTAGGGGACGTATTTGGATCAGCCTTAGCAGCCGAAGGTATTTTTGCTTTTTTCTTAGAAGCCGGGTTTTTAGGTATTTTATTATTTGGCTGGGACAAGGTAAGTCAAAAAGTTCATTACTTTGCCACTATTTGTGTCTGTTTGGGGGCTCATTTTAGTGCAGTATGGATTGTAGCGGCCAATTCCTGGATGCAGACCCCAGCAGGTTTTACAGTGGAAGGAGAAGGAGAAAATGCCAGAGCCATTATTTCCAGCTTTTGGGAAATGATCATCAACCATTCAACGCTAGATCGGCTAGCTCATGTTATTTTAGCTTGCTGGATTACAGGTGCATTTTTTGTGATGAGTGTGGCTGCTTATTATTTAATTAAGAAAATACATGTTCCTCTTGCCGACACTATGATGAAGTTAGGGTTGGTAATTGCAGGAATAACTCTTCTTTTACAATTAGTGTCTGGGGATTCTAGCGCAAGGCTAGTAGCTAAACATCAACCAGCAAAGCTTGCTGCATTTGAAGGGATTTTTACCACAGAACCTTACACCCCAATTTCTGTAGTAGGATGGGTAGACAAAGCAAAGGAAAAAGTGTATTCCATAAAGATTCCTGCAGGTCTATCACTGCTTACATATAGAAATCCAGAAACACCTGTTACCGGACTAGACAAGTTTGATAAAAAAGATTGGCCCAATGTGTCAGTGGTATTTCAAACGTATCATTTAATGGTGGCAATTTGGGGAATTATGTTTTTACTGGCAGTTGCTGGATTTTATCTTTGGAGAAAAAAGCGTTTAGACGATGCTCGTTGGTATCTATGGTCTATGGTTTTTGCAGTAATTTTACCCCATATTGCTCAGCAATCAGGCTGGATCTCAGCTGAAATGGGGAGGCAGCCTTGGATTGTATACAATATTTTGCGTACATCTGAGGGGGTCTCTAAAAACATTGTAACCTCCCAGGTGCTTAGCTCTTTAATTATGTTCATTTTTATCTATGGACTGTTATTTGCTCTTTTTATTTTCCTTTTAGATAGAAAGATTAAGCATGGCCCGGTCAGCTTTGAAGAAAAGCCAGATACGGCAGAAGTATATAGTGATATTTATAAAGCAAGTGAGGAACACTGATATGGAAGGTTCAATTTGGGAAGTTCTTTGGTATTTTGTCATAGGCACATCTATTGTCATGTATACCATTTTAGATGGTTTCGATTTGGGAGTTGGTATTTTACATCTATTTGGAAAATCAGATCAGGACAGAAGAATTTTTCTTAACGCTATAGGACCTGTATGGGATGGTAATGAAGTTTGGCTTGTTGTAATTATCGGTGGGCTTTTCGCTGGATTTCCAGGGGCGTATGCCAGTTTATTTTCTGGCTTTTACTCTTTGTTTATGATTTTTATTGCAGTTATTATTTTGAGGGCTGTAGCAATAGAGTTTAGAAGTAAAAGAGAAGGTAAGGCATGGAGGCTTTTCTGGGATATTGTTTTCTCTTTTGCCAGCATCTGTTTTGCTTTCACTTTAGGGCTTACTTTTGGAAATATTTTACAAGGAATCCCTTTAAACTCATCGTTTGAGTATGAGGGCGCATTTTCACATTTTTTTAGGCCTTATCCTGTACTTATCGGCTTTACCGCTATTGCCATTTTATCTATGCATGGTGCTACTTTTTTATTTATGAAAACGGAAGGAGAACTCCATAAAAATTTAAAACGATGGGTTATGCCTACTATTATTGTCTTTGCTGTTTTATATATTTTAACAACGATTACAACAATTAACTACTTACCTTATATGACACAAAATTTAAAAGAATATCCTATTTTGTTTGTTTTCCCTGCCATTGCCCTTTTAGCTATTGCGTCTATTCCGCTATTTGTAAAAAGAGACAGGGATGGATATGCTTTTATAGCATCCAGTCTGGCTATAACTTTTCTTCTTGTAACAGCGTTTTCAGGTATTTATCCTAATTTAATTCGATCAAGCATTAATCCTGTAGAAAACAGTGTGACTCTTATGAATTCATCTTCAAGTGACTTTACTTTAAAAATACTGTTAACAATTGCTGCCATTGGGGTTCCCTTGGTGCTATCTTATGGAATTTGGGTATACCATATTTTTAGAGGTAAAGTAACTCTAGACCATACTAGCTATTAAAAGCGGCTTCCTTTTTACACAAAGGAAAACCAACCACAGCTTTATAGCAGGCAAGTAAATGTTTAACCCCGTTCAAAGCTCGGTGAGGCTTTGATTCGGGGGGAATTTTTTGATAAGTTGCAATCGAGTCTTTAGAAAGTCCTATTTCCCAAGGGAAAAGCTGCTTGCTGTCAGCTGATTTTGGCATAACACTTGCCCAATGCATTGAAGCTAAATCAAGCCAGTGATAAGGCCACATTAAGATTTCTTGCTCATCAGGGGAAATAATTTGCGAGAAAAATATCCTATCAAAAGAAGGGTTTTGGCAAATAAAAACAGCTTTTTCTCGATTAATTCCTAATGTTTTAAAGAGAGTCCTTATTTCATTGGCAACTGTTTCTATATTTTTACCTTTTTGAACCTCTTCATAAGTGAACCCGGTAACCTTTAAACTACCTAGATCACTTTTTTGCCACTTTTCAAATGGTTGTTTTATGATAGAGTCGAAAGTTTTTAAGGTGCTTCCATTAATTAAATCAACAACCATAAAGGCAATTTCTAAAATAGAATGCTCTTTATAGTTTAATCCATTGGTTTCAGTATCTAAAAAAACTCCAAACAAGGCATCCCTCCAGATCGTTCTTAAAAATTTGAACATAGCAATCATTTACAGATAACGCAAGTTTTAGCTTGAAAAGAAGTTTCTTTTTGTTAATTTAAAATTATTTTTATAGAGGTTGGGTATGGAAGTAGATATCGGAATTACTAAAACAGCTAGAAAAAAGATTGCAGATAAGTTGGCAATTTTCTTGGCTGATACATATGCATTATATTTAAAAACACAAAATTTTCATTGGAATGTAGCAGGTCCGGAGTTTTTTTCTCTGCATTTGCTTTTTGAAAAGCAATATGATGACATGGCAGAAGCGGTAGATGAAATTGCAGAGAGAATTAGAGCTTTGGGATTTTATGCACCCGGGTCATTTACAGCACTTAAAAAGCTGACAAAAATCACTGAGGAGAACAAGGTTGTTTCTTCCAAGGAAATGCTAAAAAGATTGATTAAATCCCATGAATACATAGCTAAAGTAGGGAAGCCTCTCATCAGGTTTACCCAGGAAAGTTATGATGATATAACCTCAGATATGATTATTAAAAGGCTGCATTTCCATGAAAAGGCTGCATGGATGTTAAGGGCTCATCTAGAGAAATTAAAATAATTTCTAACATCTATTGGAAAAGTAATTTTTGTGCTATGATCATGCGGAATTATAAATTAAGTCTGATTATGAACTTGCCTCCACAAAAATTTAGAGAAATAGTTTTTCAAATACTTTATGCCTTTGATTTTACAGACCTTATAGAGGACGAGATCCTAGAAATGGTCATGAAACTTTGTAAAATTTCAAAAAAAAATGCGAAGGCATGTTATGAAAAGTGCTTAATTATTTTTGAAAAGTTGCAAGAGATTGATCCAATTATTGCTGGTTCATCTCCCAGTTATGAATTTCAAAGAATTTCTAGTGTGGAAAAAAATATTTTAAGACTTACACTTTTTGAAATGCTTTTTGACGAAGATATGCCTGAAAAAGTTTGTATATCAGAAGGAATTCGTCTAGCTAAAAAGTTCTCAACTACGGAAAGTACAGCATTTGTCAATGCTGTTTTAGATAATATCTACAAAACGAGACTTGCCGTTGCCCATTAAAATTGCCTCGGGTAAGCCCTTAAAAGAGATTTCTACTTTACAAATTGGAGGGGCTGCGAGGTTTTTTACCGTTGTAAAAACTTCTCATGAGGCTGTAAAAGCTCTCCTTTTTTCTAAAAAGTACAAGGTTCCTTTTTTAGTTGTAGGAAAGGGATCTAATTGCTTATTTGATGATAGAGGGTTTAACGGTCTTGTTATCTTAAACAAAATAGACTATTGCGACCTATCTTCTAATATTGCCAAAGTAGGCTCTGGATTTAGTTTTTCTTTGTTAGGGTCAAGGGTGTCTAAAAAGGGATTAACGGGTTTGGAGTTTGCCAGTGGTATTCCTGCGACCGTTGGTGGGGCTGTTTTTATGAATGCAGGAGCAAATGGACAAGAGACATTTGATGTGTTAAAAACAGTAACTTTTTTAACTGAGGAAGGAAAGCTTATGCAACTTTCCAAAAATGAGCTGCAATATTCCTACAGATTTTCTTCTTTTCAAAAAATGAAAGGGATGATTATTGAGGCAACATTTGAACTTAGTAGATCTTTACAAGCAAAAGACATGCAAAATACTATTATTTCCTACAGAATGAAGACGCAGCCCTACAATGAAAAGAGTGCAGGATGTATTTTTCGAAATCCTAATGATACTTCAGCAGCACAATTAATAGATCAATCAAACCTTAAAGGAATGGCAGTAGGGGATGCTTGTGTATCACTTAAACATGCCAATTTCCTCATTAATAAAAATAATGCTTCTGCTAAAGATATGAAAATATTGATTGAAAAAGTCAAAAAACAGGTAGAAGAAAAAACAGGTATAAAACTTCAGGAAGAAATACGCTTTATTCCCTATGAATGATTTTAGAGCTGATTTACATACCCATAGTCTTTGTTCTGATGGTTCTTTGAACCCTACAGAGGTCTTGCAACTTGCTAAACAAGTAGGCTTAAAAGGAATATCCATTACTGACCACGATACACTGGAAGCTTATGATTCCAATTTGTTAGAAGAGGCTAAAAGGTTGGATATCTTATTGCTTCCAGGAGCTGAGTTATCTTCTCAGTTAGGAAATGTCAATCTTCATATCTTGGCATATGGACGAGGCCTTTTAAATGATAGTTTTAAAAGTTTTTTAAAGGAAATCCAGCATCAGCGCATAGAAAGAAACCAGATGATCTTAGAAAAGCTTAATCAAAATGGGATAGAGATATCCGAAAAAGAGCTGAAAGAATTTGCCCAAAAAGAACTTCCTCATAAAAGTAAAATAATTGGAAGACCCCATATTGCCTTGTTAATGCTTAAAAAAGGGTATGTAACAACTATTCAGGAAGCTTTTAATAAATATATTAAAGATGATGCGCCATGTTATGCAAAAGGAGCAAAATTCAACCCAGAAACGATTATTGATCATGTACATAAATCAAAAGGGGTAGCTATCATTGCTCATCCCCATTTTTATAAAAGCCGCTCTTTTATTGATAAGCTTCTTAATCTCCCATTTGATGGTATTGAATGTTACTATTCTAAAATTGACCCTTTTTATGAGAAAAAATGGGTTGATATTGCTACGAAAAAGCGTTGGATCATCACGGGAGGCTCTGATTTTCATGGAGAGATAAAACCTCATATTCCACTGGGGTGCTCTTGGGTTAATTATGACACCTTTCAGTCCCTTTACAACCTATGAATGCACAGATTTACAAACTATATCAGCTAGCCAGTCTATCTAGAACTTCCAAGCTTTCTTTAGATAATATTCAAGCGCTTTACCACAAGCTGCATGCTCCTGCTAAAAATATTCCAATTATCCATGTAGCTGGGACAAATGGAAAGGGATCTGTTTCCAGCAAAATAGCAAAAGCTCTTTCTTTATCTAGCTTAAAGTGCGGACTTTTTACATCTCCTCATATCAGTTCGTTTAGAGAGAGGATACAGATTAATGGTCAAATGATTGAGGAAAAATATCTAGAAGGCCAACTAAAACATCTTTTTAGCTTTATTGAAGAAAATCATCTCGAAATACACTTTTTTGAACTGCTAGTTATTTTAGCTTTACAATATTTTGAAGATCAAAAAGTAGATGTAATAGTTATGGAAGTGGGACTCGGCGGAAGACTTGATGCAACAAATATCATTTCACCTATCCTTTCTATAATCACATCTATTGGCTTTGACCATACTCATATTTTAGGAGATACCTTAGAAAAAATTGCGCAAGAAAAAGCGGGAATTATTAAACAAGGGATTCCACTAGTTTTAGGTCCTAAATCTACGTATTTTCCCATTTTAGATAGAGCAAAAGATTTGGGCGCTGCTATTTATCAAGTAAGTGGTCATTTTTCTTATTATGATGAAGAAAATAGCGCTATAGCAAAGCAGGCACTTCAAAATCTTTCTAGCCGATTTGTTATCCCAGCAAATGCGTTGCAAGAAGGCCTATCTATAAGGCCTCCTTGTCGAATGGAAGTTATAAAAAAAGGAAAGCAAACGGTAATTTTAGATGTCGCGCATAACCCTGAAGGGATTGGTGAATTGAAAAAAGCACTTGAAAAACGTTTTCCCTTGCAAAAGTTTGAAATTCTTTTAGGAATGTCAAAAGATAAAGATATAGAGAAATTCTGCGAAAAACTCCTTTCTATAGCAGATAGAGTTCATTTAGTAAGGTTTTATCACCCCCGCTTAGAAGTGCCTGAAACAATAGCAAAGTACCTTCAAAACAAAATACCACTAGATATCCATGATTCTTTTGAGGAAGTTTTAGAAAGTTTTCCAAGTCATCTTCTTGTTTGTGGTAGTTTTTTTATTATGGAGCCCGTTAGAAAACTTTTGGGATTATCTGATGTTTCAGATGAGGTAAATCTTAATGAGTATTTTCTTCCACGTTCTTAATGAAAATCAAGGAAGGGGAAAGAGGTCTATTAACCCATTCATAGTGGCAGATGGACCATTTTTTACGATCCAAATTAGCTAGAAACTGCAAAAGTCCCTTCTTTTCCTCTTTTCCTTCACTGTGGCCGGGATAGCACATAATGCTAATATAAGAGCTCAAGTTTAACCCATTTTCTATACTTTTAATTGTGCTTTCAGTCCTTGTGGTAATACTTTTATCAAAGCCTGGCAGATAACCTAAGTTATAAACAATGAGTTTGACATTCTTGCTAACTTCAGCAAAGTCTTCATGGCTTTTATGAAATAGCGCAACATTTTTTAGAGAAATATTTTCTTGTTGCAATCTTTGGTAGGTATTTTCAATGGCAGACTTTTGGATGTCATATCCATATAAAAAGCCTAAATCTTCGTGTAAAATTTTTTTCGCCAAAAAAAGCGTGTCAAAGCCATTACCACAAGTAGCGTCAATGACTATATCTCCTACGTTAAGGATGGAGTCCCAAAGAGATTTTGCTAAATCTAGATGCTCTGTGAATTTTTTTGTCACTACTAGATTTATTGTCTTTGTAATAATGTATTGATTCTTCCTGCTAGATAGGGGAGACACTGCAAGACATCATTGTGCTTTTCTTTTATTCCAAGAATTACTTTCTTGTCTTTGCAGTCACTGTTTAGTAATGCGCTTGCTAAAGAGCCATCAGGGCGTATTATTCCATCATCAACGATTTTTGAGCTATCGTTAAGCTCTTCGTAATTTTCAACTCGAGCTGTTTGTAAGATGATTTCAGGAACCTGTAATTTTTTGGATGATGTAACTGAGTCTATGTTCCAACCTAAAACTTTTACTAAAAGACCTAGTACTCTGGCCATAATAAGAGATGTTAATGTACTCAAATCTGAAAAAGTTCTGCTTTTGACAAATACGTATTTAATTTCTTTTTTCAACTCGTGCGTCAGTAGGGCGTCGCCTTGAACACCCCCTCCAATTGAGTGTCCATACCCAATAATTTCTCTAGCTCCAATTCCTTTTTTCTTGTCTTCTAATAATGTAAGCATTGCTTTATATGCTTTTGCCATTGTTTTCCTACTTATAGGGCCTGTGCTTGCACCAACACCAGGATAATTAAACACAATGGCATTGCTATTGAGTTCAGTAAGAGTCCGGTGAAACTCTGGATTGAAAGGCTTTGTCTCATAGAATTCTCCATTTCCATTGGAATATAGCGTCCACTTTCCATTGTCCAATGTAGTGGGCTTTCCTACAATCATGGCGTCTATTTGATTGTCGTCAACAGCAACAGTAATGCGCTTGTACTTCCACTCTGTATCTAATGGAATGTTTCTACGATAAAAGTCATAGTCTAAAGTAGCTTTGCCAAGGGAAGCGGGGAGTATTAACGATCGAGCGATAGTCTGAATAAGTTTATGTAGGCCGATTGAGACAACAATAACCGAGAATATATGAAAATGCATATATAACCCAACAGGCAAAGCAACATAAATGAATGCTTTTTTTGCAACTTGTTCAATTTTATGTAAGATACTGTATTCGGTATTGTGTGTGTAGCTAACCGGCACTGATTTAGCATTACAGAGATCTTTTTTTGTAAGTTCGAGATAATTGCGGTTGTTGTAAAATGCATCTGCTCCGATTAATATTTTTTTTATATGATTTGATGAGGAGGAAGCACCGCTACTGATTGCCATGGAAGACATAAAAATCCACACATTTTTAATTTTTTGCCATTATTTTACCTAAGTTAAATTTATTTCCCTACTAAAGAAATTATTTACACCATAGCTAAATAGCAGCTGTTTAATGATTTTATTTGATTGAATCTTGAATTCAAAAGGGCTTTGCAGTAAAATTTTTTCACGTTTAATTCAACTGTACGGGGTATTAGCTCAGTTGGTTAGAGCGCCACGTTGACATCGTGGAGGTCAGCTGTTCGAGTCAGCTATATCCCATCAGTCATTGTTCATAAAACCATGGTTTACGACTCAGAAAATCACCGTTTTTTAGCAGCTGCTCATTTAGGGGTTGCTATCTGCGAGGTATTGCCTAACGCCAAACTGCTCGAAAGCGGTCTTGATGCCTTTGGCTTTTTTTATCGGTTTAAATCACCATATGACGTCAAAAAAGAACATTTGCAAGAAATTGAAAGGTTAGCATCCCTATCATTAAGGGGAGATGACTACCGGATTATGGAAATGATCCCTACCAATGCAAAAGAATTTTTAGACCATCATAGTCAAGAACTAAGGGAAATCGATTTTTCACAAACGACAATTTATATTTTGAAAAAGGGCGATTTTGTTGATTTCATACCAGCCCGTCAGATTGTGGATTTTTCTAATTCGAGCATCATACAGCTGGAAGATATCAAAAAAATTCATGATGATGAATACATTATTTATGCATATTCTTTTAAAGATAAGGCTGATGCGAAAAAGTTTTTTAAAAAATTAAATGAGTATAAAAAAAATAATCACCTAGCGCTGTTAGCTAAAAGAAATTGGTATAAAGACGGATTGTTCCTTCCTAATGGAGAGAAGTTCAAAAATAAGCTACTTAGCTGGTATAAAAAAAATATTGAAACCCTAGGTTATTCATTAGTAGAAGCATATCCAAAGAAGCATGACGCTTTTTTAAGTCTGTGTGACGCTAAAAAATTTGCTGAAATTATCCACTTGCCTGAAGGCGTAAATGCTTCCTTACTAGAAGTTAAAAAAACTGCTTCTTATGAAACAGCTTTTTGTGAAAAAAAACAATTGAATGAAGCTTTCATTTCTTCCTTGCAATCGATGTTTAAAATGCTTAATATGTTAGGCTTTAAGATTTCCTTTGCCCTAACCCCTTTTAGGGGGAAGATGAAGGAAATGTGGTATAATGTTATAAAGACTACACTTGATGATTTAGGTGTGGAGATAGCTGAAAACATAGATTTGACCACTAGTTATGAGTTGGTGCTTTATGCTGCCAACCCCATGGGGCAAAAGTGGCCTGTATCTTCTTTTCAGTTTAAAAATGACAGCTTTACAAGCTCTTTCATTATATCACTGGAACGATGGATTGCGTTAGTTGTTGAGAGTGGAGTTATTCCATTTGAGCTTTTACCAGAGCAGGTAAGGCTTATTCCTCTTAATAAAAAGTACCATCAATTTGCAGAAAAGCTTAAAGTAAAACTGCAGGAAAAAGGATTAGAATGCTCCGTGGATATGTCAACAGCTAAACTAGAAGACAAGATCCGCGAAAGTGAACTACAGCAAATCCCTTATATCAGTGTGATTGGGGACAAAGAAATAGAATTAGATATCGTCTCAATTAGGAATAAACAAGGCAAACTAGTTCCTATGAGTATAGAAAAACTATCGGAAATAAAGGGTTATTTTGAGAGTCAATAGACAGATTCGAACTGACAAGGTTAGAGTAATATCTGAAGATGGGAGTCAATTAGGGATTTTAACAGTCCCTGAAGCGATAAGAAAAGCTGAAGAAGCTGGATTGGATTTAGTGGAAATTGCTCCTAAAGCAAAACCTCCAGTTTGTAAGATTATTGACTATGGTAAATATCGATATCTCTTAACAAAAAAAGAAAAAGAAAGTAAAAAGTCACAGCATCAAATTAAGGTTAAAGAAGTAAAATTAAAGCCTAATATTGATGTGCATGATTTAAACACAAAGTTAAAGCGCGCCAGAGACTTTCTTGAAAAAGGAAACAAGGTCAAGATTACTTGCATGTTTCGAGGAAGAGAAATGCTTCATATGAATATTGGTTATGAAGTAGTAAAAAAGTTTTGTGAAGATCTGTCTGATGTTGGATCAGTAGAAGCTCCTACAAAACAAATGGGAAGAACTATTACAACTGTTCTTGCTCCACAGAGCAAAAAAAATAAATAAAAAGGAGAGTTACTTGTGCCAAAAATGAAAACTCGTAAAACTGCGTCGTCACGTTTCCGTTTAACGGCGAGCGGTAAATTAAAACATTCGCGTTCTGGTAGACGACACCTTTTGGCGAAAAAATCATCAAAAAGAAAACGACAACTTAGAAATTCTACTACTGTGCATACTTCACAAGAGAATATGTACAAGAGAATGCTCGGGTTGTCAACTAAATAAGCGGAGATAAGCCACATGGTTAGAGTAAAATCGGCTGTTGCCTCTAGAAAGAGAAGAAAACGACTCTTCAAAAGAGCGAAAGGCTTTTTTGGTGACCGCAAAAATCACCTGCGCCTTACAAAAGACGCAGTGATGAAAGCCCTTGCGTATAATTATGAACATAGAAAACAGAAAAAACGTAACTTCCGTAGATTATGGATTATTCGCATTGGGATTGCTGCTAGAATTAACGGCATGAGCTATAGCAAGCTTATGCATGGTCTGAAGAAAGCAGGTTGTGATATCGACCGTAAAATGCTGGCAGACTTAGCAGTAAAAGATTTAAAAGCGTTCAGCGAAATTGCTGGTGCAGCAAAGCAAGCACTTGCTGCTTAAAAAACAAAGTAATTTGTGAGCCTACACTTGTGTAGGCTTTTTTTCATGGAGCTCACATGTCCCTTCTTAATGAAATCGAAGAGCTACGATCAAACTTCCTTATTGATCTTAAAAGCGTAGAAACCTCCCAGGAGGTAGAAACCCTTAAAGTCAAATATCTTGGTAAAAAAGGTCCTATTCAGCAATTGATGATGGCTTTGAAAACTTGTGAAAAAGATCAAAGACCAAAATTAGGACAGCTCATCAACAGTCTTAAACAAGAGTTTTCCTCACACTGTGAAAGTAGTCTAGCAAGACTTAACAACCAAGAGCAACTTAAGAAATTTACAGAAGAGAAAATAGATATAACCTTACCAGGACGAAGAAAAAGACCTGGTAGAGCTCACCCTATCACACAAATGTTGGACCGATGCATTTCTATACTTAAGGAAATGGGGTTTGCCGTTCAACATGGTCCGGATGTTGATTCCGTTTTTTATAATTTTGAAGGGTTGAACTTTCCTCCTGATCATCCTGCCATGGATATGCAGGATACTTTTTGGATATCGGATGATATGGTATTAAGAACACATACTTCTAATGTCCAAGTAAGGGTAATGGAGGCAAATGAACCTCCCATACGGGTAATTGCACCCGGAAGATGTTTTAGAAATGAAACCATCTCTGCAAGATCGCATGTGTTTTTTCATCAGATAGAAGGTTTTTATATTGATGCACATGTTTCTTTTGCAGATCTTTTAGCTACTATGAATGAGTTTTGGAGTAAACTATTTAACCGAGACGTACAGACTCGTTTTAGACCAAGCTATTTTCCATTTGTGGAACCTGGCATGGAAGTAGATATTAAGTGTACTTGCAAAACGGGTTGCCGTATTTGCAAATATACAGGGTGGCTAGAAGTATGTGGTGCTGGAATGATCCATCCTGAAGTTTTAAAGTCAGGTGGAATTGATCCTGAGAAATATTCAGGTTATGCATGGGGCATGGGAATTGAAAGACTTGCTTTATTAGAATATGACATTCCGGACATTCGGATGTTCACAGAAAATGATATTCGTTTTTTACAGCAATTTTCTTGATTTTTTTCTTTTGTTCCTTATAATTTTTACTTTTTCCAATACGGAAGAGTGGCAGAGTGGCCGAATGCGTCTGTCTTGAAAACAGAAGTTGGGAGACCAACCGGGGGTTCGAATCCCTCCTCTTCCGAATCTTTTTAAGTCTTTAATTCTCAATTTTATATCAGAAGATTTTTAACTTTTTAAGTTACTATAAATAGTCACTTCATTTTCTAAAAATTGGAGTTTTGTCACTCTCTTGTCACCCTGAGTTAAAAATCGTCTGGATATAAAAAATATATTGAAACGATTTTAATGAGTATTGTATTTTCCCTGTCTAACAATGTCATCGTAAACAAATAGGAGTTTAAGATGATAAGATCTAGAAAAGATAAAAATGGAAATCCAAGATATCAAGCTATCATTAAGATCAAAGGATATCCCAACAAGGCTCAAACGTTTCGTACTAAAAAAGAAGCACAACAATGGGAAATCAAAATAAAAGCGGCTATACAAGAGGGGAGATATTGGGATCATTCAAATGCTGGCAATTGTCCCTTTATTGAGGTAGTTGATAGGTACATACAAGAGTTTTTATCCAAAAATTCGAGTAATTACAAAACATTTGTTGGGCAACTCATGTGGTGGAAGAAACAACTTGGAGGATATGCTATTGGTAAAATCACATCTTATTTGATATCACAAAAGTTGCATGAGCTATCCAAGAGGATCAATGGTAGGGGAAATGTTTCTTCTCCTGCTACTTTGAACCGTTATAGGAGCTCATTATCCTGCGTATTTCATGCTGCTTGCAATGATTGGGGAATGATAGCGGAATCGCCACTTTCAAAGGTTAGAAAGAGGAAAGAACCTCGTGGAAGAGTTCGTTTTCTTGATCAAAATGAAAAAGAAAGACTTTTGGATGCCTGTTATAAGAGCGGTAGTCACCGACTCTATTTGATTGTAGTTTTAGCTCTTGCAACAGGTATGAGAAAAGGGGAGATTTTGAATCTAAAATGGGAAGATGTTGATTTGCTTAAAGGGAAAGCTATTTTACATGAAACGAAGAATGGAGAAAGGCGCATAGTATTAATAACCGGTCATGCACTATCTCTGCTCCGTGATCATGCAAAAAGAGAGCACATTTTTTGTAGTCCTTATATTTTCCCCAGTACTTTTGGTACTCGAGTTATTAATATTCGTAGTTCATGGGAATATGCGGTAAAATTAGCTATGTTATCTGATTTTCACTTTCACGATCTTAGGCACACCTTTGCAAGTTATCTTGCCATGAATGGAGCTACTCTAGCAGAAATCGCTGAAGCCCTAGGTCACAAAACTCTCGCTATGGTAAAAAGGTATGCTCATTTAACGGAAGAGCATACTAGATCTGTGATCGAGAAAATGAATGAGAAGATGTTTGGATAAGAATTGAAAATTAAATGTTGCAAAAAGAGATGACATTTTAAGTGAGGTAAGTAGGAGTTGAACCTACGACCAGTAGATTATGAAAGCGATGGTCTACTTTAAAACCCAATATTATCCAATCGTTATAAGCATTATGGTAAAGGTTTTGATCAAAAAGCTATTAGAATTTATTGGCTTTTGAATTCGCAATAGGATCGTCATAGCACTGCTAGTGCACCACGGTTACTTTAAGTTGCATTTTCGAAATTAATTGCTAAAAGCCAATCCTGAAATGTTGATCAGCTTGCATTTGATCCTATACTTTGGAGTATTCAAAGTAAAATAGGTAATTGATTTTTAATATCAGCCAGTTTAATAATTAATTAAGAGAAATTATATTTTGTTTAAAAAATTATAATGAATATTAAAATAGGAATAAAAAACTATTTAATAATCCTGAAAGATTAGTAGATAATAGACTCAAAGAGATTTGTGATAGGTACGGCATTAAGGTATATCCGAAAATTAGATTGGCAGATGTTTTTTCTATCGAAGGAAGTGGGATAAGCACAGCCCTTTATACATTTGCTCTTTCATCGCATTTTGACTTTATCATTTATGATCATGAAGAAAAGCCTCTTTTTGCTGTAGAATTCGATGGAAATCAACATACAATAGATAAGCAACAAATAGAAAGAGACTTAAAAAAGAATAAACTTTGTGAGTTTGCTGATTTTCCTTTATTAAGGATAAATAGTTTGTATTTGAAAAAATACAGAGATTTAGATCTGTTAGCTTGGATTATTCATACTTGGTTCTATAGAAAAGATTTTTATTTCAGTATGGAAAAAGGCGATATACCAGAGGATGCAATTTGCGATCCCATGATGGTTATTAATGGTCCAAATCTTTTCTCATACTGGCTATCAAAGGATATACGCATAAAAATACAAAGAACCTATGATGCAGGTCAATGTTCTGCGATTGCACCTTTCGATTGGATAGGCGTTGATGATGAAAATAATTATAGAGGCATAGCAACTCTACGAATAAATTCTCAAACTTACATTTTTGCTGCAACAGGTATGAAATCTCAACTTTTTCCAATAGATATTGAAATCATCTCTGAAATTTTATGTTTTGAAATTTATAAAAACTTAGAAGAAGTATTAAACGGCACATCGGTTGGTGTCACTTATGAAGAAATCGTAAAAAAAATTAAAACTTTTAAGCAAAAAAATCATATAGTGAGTTCATTTCATGAATCTGGGTTTATAGATTAGAGCAATAGAGACAAAGATCGTAAAGTCGATCCAAATATTATAGAAAGATAGCTTTCTTTTGTTTTTTTGCCTCTTGCTTGATCTTGCTATCATTTGATAGACATTATTATTCTGAAGAGGATATCTTTTTAAGATCTCTTAGGGACACAGGAGGAATATTTGCCTTATCATAAATCCTCTGAAGAGTTCTTGAAATTTGCATAGGATCAAGAGGTTTCCTATTTCTTGTACGAAAGAGATAATCATCGTCATTGAGATCCTGGAAATAAGATAAAAGATTGCATATATCTCGGTTTTTCTGTTGATCTAGATCTTTTTTTCTGAGTTTTAGAGTTTCGTTTAATTTTAGGTCGGAAAATAGATATAAATATACAAGACAATAGTCACGAGGGTTTTCCTTTTTGAGCAGAGCTAATACACGGTTTATTTGATCAGATGAGAGGAGTCTTGTTGGTTCTTTTATTCTTTGTTTAGGGAATGTAGACTTTGTTGTTAAAAAGGTAATAATGCCTTCCGTTTTTGTTCCTAAATATTTGATCAAGTTTTTATAAGCTGTAGCATTTCTAGTTTTAATAGAAGGGCCCCAGGATGGATGAGACAATATTTTTTCAAGAATTAGATCATGAGGGACATTTGCAAAATCATATAAAGAACGGGGAGAGCTTTCTACTGAAGATTGTTTTTCATAAAGACGAATCAATCCTGCTTCTATTAAGTCTTTTATGCCCCTTTCGTATACTTTAAGGGTGTTTGAGGATAAAGTCTTAAGCAATGCCTGAATAGCGTCTTCAATTGAAGTGGATTGCATTTGTTTAAGAGTTGTTTGCTTACCTTCTTGTTTAGCTTTATTAATTAGTGGGTTTTTAAATTTATTATAGGGCTGAGTGCTAGATGAATCATCTGAATGCTTTTTCTTTTTTGCAAAAGCTTGTTGAATCTCTTGTAAAAACTCTTCGGCATCTTGTTTGGAAAAGGGGAGTCCTAATTCTTTTCTTCGCACTGTTTCTTGAACAAGAAGAGAGTCGTAGAAAGAAGCAATATGATCCTGATATTGATCGATAACATTTGTTGAAGATTTCTGGTTGGTTTCTGTTTTAGTGCTATCAGGTCTAATATTTTTTTTTGTCATATCTCTTTCTTTTTCAAGATTTTAAAAATATATAAATGTCTGTATATAAAAATTATATTGCATACAACTAAAGTTTTTAGTATCAATAATCTCAAATTAGTGAGCAATGTCCTTAATAGTAAACATTTTAAAGATACCGTCTGGAAATATATATCAGACGTAAAAAACAGACAATTTTATTTTTTTTAAAGGAGTAGGCTATGAGTGTTTCACAAAAAGCTATTGAAAAAGAAGGGAGTATAGATGGTCAGGTCAAAGTACCATTATATATGGGAGTGAAAGAATTCTGCAAAAAATATCCTTTTATCAAAGAGACAACTTTACGTTGGCAAATTCATACAAGGGATAGCTTAGGTATAGCTGAAGTTTTTATTAGACCATTTGGACAAAGAATGGTACTTATCGATGTTGAAAGATACTTTTTACTTATGAAAGAACTAGGAAGATAGCAGGGGATTTTCGGGTGAGCATTGAAATCCCTTTCTATTTTGATCCTATTCCAAAGTACTTTCGAACGTCAGGATGGTTTCAGGATCCTAAGACAACAGCTTTTGTTGTATGGTCTTTTAGCCGGTGCTATCGCGCAGAAAGAGAGGTCATTCATGATAATCAAAAGATTCTACTTAGTCCTTTTAGCTTTATTTTTGGAAGACGTCAATGCTCTATAGAAACAGGTTTAACAGAAGATGAGATCCGTACTCGGGTTAAGCGTTTTGAGAAAGCAAAGATTCTTAAAAAGTGCCCCAATAAAACCCCCAACAGATTTACAATTCTTTCCTGGGAAATAACGCAGTTTTCAGAATTATTTTCCCAACAAAATCCCCAGCAAATCCCCAAAAGCTACCCAATATCTCCCCACAAGCAAGAATTTAAAAAAATAATAAAAAATAAGAAAGAAGACCTATTAAATGACGATATCGATTTTCCATTATCTAATATCATCAATTTTCAAATTTAGGTGAATTACATGAAATATGAAGAGTTTATCCAATTATCCGGCATTGGAAGAGATGTTTCTAAAGCCTCTTTTGATGAGAGCTGTTTATTGGATCCAAGATTAATTGAATGGGGAAAGTCATGGCTGCTGAGTAAAGACAAACCCTCTTTGATTTTACAAGGCAATCCAGGATGTGGAAAAACATTTTTTTCATTGGTTTTTCTAAAAGCTCTGTGGGATCAATTGCAACCTCATCCTTTTATTCTTTTTAAAACCAGTTCTCAGCTTGATAGTCAGCTTTTAAGTGCTTCTATGGGAAAAAGTGACCGTGATCCTGATAGTATTATCAGGGTGTGTTCTGAAAGCGCTGTTTTATTTTTAGATGATTTAGGGGTCGAAACTTCGAGCGAAAGAGTACAGCGTCAATATTTTGAAATTTTCAGTGCAAGATATTCCCATAACAGACTTACAGTGCTTTCAACTAATTGTTCCATCGCGCAACTTCGTCATAAATTTGGTGCTAGAATTTATTCTAGGCTAAAGAGTTATAAGCTTATTAAATTTCCTGAGATTGATTTTCGAGGTTTTTTCAAAATGACTGTCTAGGTCTCTTAATCTGAATAGGAAATTGAGAAGGTGTTTCTAAACAGTTCTCTATACTAATACAAATAATGAGATAGAAGTAATGATACAGTGTCTTTTGAAACAAGAGATGCTAATTGAAATAATTTTTTTAAGATTTAAAATTTAGTCTACTAGATTGATTTGCTGCTAGGTAGAATATCAGATAAATGACACTTCAAACCCTTTATAGTTGCTTATTTTCCTTAACCTATTAATTACAAGACAGATGAAACATATTTCCTCGCTTCTCTTCAGATTCGCCTGACTGTTCACTGATTTTAACTGTTCAATATATATTGAACAGTATATTATAGTGAACAGTAGGGAGATTGTAATGAAAGGCAGATTTCTAGTAAGTTCCAATGAAGGTCCTGCAGAAGGCAATATCTATGCTAATAGGTCAGCTCTTATTCTTGATTGGCTTTTGAGAGAGGGAATAAAGAGACAAGGTTTTTCCTTAAGAGAAGTAGCCAAAGAAATAGAAGTAAGCGTGGGATTAGTTCAGCGTGTCTTTGGTATTTTGGTCTTGAAAGGACTTCTCCAAACTGAAGGAATAAGGACGGCTAAGAAGTTTTTCTTTAAAAAGCCAAAGCTTCTTCTCGAAAGTTGGTTGAAGCACTACAACATTTCGAAAAAATGCAAAATGAGGACTTATCGTTCAGCTTTGTCTGAAAAAGCAGAGTTTTTTAATGCCTTAAAGAAATCAAAATTAAATCAAAAGGTGGCGTTGGCTCTTCACTCTGCCGCTGAAGCCCACGGTTGTAAGAATACCAATCTAAATTCACTAGAATTATACATGCTCGATCCAGCTGTCAGATCAAAGTTAGAAGATGTTCTTCAATTAGAGCCTCAAGAAAGAGGGTACGAAGTTTTACTTATCGAGCCTTATTATGAAAGCTTGCTTAGCCTTGGCGTAGATTCAGGTAAAGGACTGAAAATCTGTCCGGTTCTTTTAACTTTCCTTGATCTTTACCATTTTCCTCTGCGAGGACAAGAGCAGGCAGAATTTATGGCAGAACGTGTCCCAGAGCTAAAACGAATCTACAAGAATTGCAATGAAACAAAGTCAAGAAAATAAAATTATCTCCGAATTTCTAAACTCGATCGGCCCATGGCGTGAATCTATTGTTATCGGGGGTGGTTTTGCCCTGTTTATCTACAAGCTCTATCTAGCTGATCCAAAACTAGAGAATACCCCAATAGGAACACGAGATATTGATTCACTTATTCCACGCAGGGTTCCAGAAATCTCTAAAAAGAATATCGCAAAACATCTCCATGAAGCTGGATTTACACATATTTTTAAAGATGTAGATATCCCTGCAACAGAAGTATATATTAAGGAGATCGATGGTTTAGAGGTAGAGATAGAGTTTCTGACGGATTCCGCTACTCGAAATAATAAAAACAAAAATGTGATCATTAGAGGTGTCGTCGCTCAGCCTCTAAGCTATTTGACTTTGAGTTTACAGACGACAACAGAGTTTCAGACCTATTCAGGCGAAACAGGACGAGTTGTCTCTTCTGGTGCGTGGGTGTTTCATAAGGGCCTGACTTTTACAAGACGAAAGAGCCCTTCAAAGATGCTCAAAGACCTTTATGGGATTTGGTTTGTAGTTACCCAGCTAGGAGACTTTTCAGATCAGACTCTTGCCGAGTTCAATGGGTTGATAAAGTTGCATTCCAAATGGTTTGAGACTCTTCGGAAAAACCTGCAAAATTGGATGGATAATGCAACTCCTGCCGAATGGTCTAATTTAGAGGCTCAAGATCCCTCCGGAAAACTGAAAAAGTTAGGTTTTGAACGATCTATAAAGCTTCTTTTGGGTATTGGAGTTGAATGCAAATAACTGTTATTGTCATTTTTGTCACCCTTATGTCACTATAATAGGTATATTTTGACATTGTCAGCAGAGCTAGGCTTAGGTTGATTTAGTTGAAAGTGATAGAAACTACTATTGCTAAATGTAGTGAAAGTTGTTGATTATAGAATTGTATCGGACTTGAAAACAGAAGTTGGGAGACCAACCGGGGGTTCGAATCCCTCCTCTTCCGTCATTAGCTAAATTACTTCTGACCTTTGAAAGGTGTTATAAGCGACATCCTTAAAAAACGTTTTTTTGATGAGCGACCATCTTTAGATCTCTATATCTTCAAGGGATAGTTTAGGTATAGCTGAAGTTTTTATTCGGCCATTTGAACAAAGAATGGTGCTTATTGTCGGTTACTGATCATTGTTTACGTAGCCGGCACTATGTGAATGTTGTGGTTGCAGGAAAACACCCGCTACCTCAATGATTGAATATGGATGAGGTATTCGTACCATTGTACAGAAGGAATTGGTGTCTGGCGATGGGCTTAGCAATGACGAAGGTGCTGAGCCGGATGTGGTGCTTGTTGTGGAGATATACCTACTTTGGAAGTTATAGCTGCTGTCTCCATCATAAACAATACATTGACAAATACGGTCAAGACATGCCGAAGGTTCGGAATTGAAAATGGCAGGGATAAATACAGCAGTGGCACTAAGATTGATTGAGATGCTGGTAAAGGAGAAATTCTGCCGCGAATTTTATTAGACATGGAAGCAAGTGAAATAGTGATGGATTTATTGGAAAAACAATATCCTAGCGAGGAGGGTAACCGGCTGGTAGTTCTCCCTTCGATGTTCTAAAGTCTATCTAATGCTGGCATTCACAACAGGAGTACCAGCAACGTTGACTGGAGTGATGGTAGCGGTTGCATTGTTACCCCCCACTAGTGGTTTTGGAATGCCTATTGGGTAGTGGTCAGTTTGCATTAACCTTTCCTGAGTGGCAACATTTCTGGGCAGGCCATTAGTTCGTTGACTTCGTGGGAGAAAAATCGTGCAAAAAAGGCTACAGACAGCGCTATTGGTCTGTGTGTATTATTTTTGACGGCATTGGTCGTTTTTCTCTTGTTATTTAATAAAAACTGGATATGAGGCTCGAAGAAACACAGTCTATATTATACCCAACAACCACAAGATCAAGAGGATGATCAGTAAGGTTGTCAATATACCAAAGGGAGCAAATCCCCATTGACGATTGTAATTCCATCTTGGGAATGATCCAATTAATAATAGAATTAAAACGATAATTAGGACTGTTGCAAGCATATAGGTCTCCTTTTGAATACTCACTTAAGTCTTTATCTAATACATTCAGCATATTATCTGCAAAAGAATTCAAAGAGTTTTGATTATCATCGGCAGAATTTTTGTTACCTGGAGTGTAATTCGCAAGTTGAGCAAGCTCTTTTCGGTATGCCATATTGATACTTCCAACTTTTCCATGACTGTTTTACTAGCTCCTGCGCTTAGAATGGCTCATTTGTCTTTAAGTGCTTTTTGACTGTTTTTGGCTGTTTGCGACATGTCAGAAAAAATATTTTTATATGATTGCCATGGAGTTTGAATTGTATAAGGAAGGTCAGTTCGTTGACAAAAATCTTTGAGATAAGGAACTAATAATTTCAGATTCCTTCGAGGGCATTTTGGATATAAGTGATGCTCAATTTGATAATTTAAACATAAATAAATAAAGTCGGTTAAGCGTCCCGGGCGCACATTGCGAGTTGTAATGATTTGTTGCTCTAGGTTGGACATTTCGGTGTCTTTAGCAAGTTGAGGCATTCCTTTGTGATTTGTGGCAAAGATATTGGCCATGTAAATGCCTGTTGTAAATGAAGCGATGGAAATAAAGACTATTGCTTTTGTAGTTCCAAATAGAATAAAAGGCATTACATACCACAAGAAAATGCTTGAGAAACAGATCAATAAATCTAAGGCCTGGAATTTGCGTTTATATAACTGGATAATATGTTGATCAAGTTGCATGGCATACATGAGAAAGCCACACATAGGCAAGTAAACCCAGGCTTGATACCGGCGCAACCATTTCATATAGCCTGTTTGTGATAGGTAATGTTCGGTTGTAAAAGAAAATGGTACTTCTAAATCTGAATCAAAACCTATGCGGTTGGGGTGATTGTGGTGCTGCGTATGTTTATCAATCCAACATCGATAGTTACTCCCTATTGTTGCAGCAAAAAAACCTGCGAACAAATGATTCATTTTTTGTGACTTAAAGATCGCTAGATGCGCTGCATCATGCATTAGACCTGCGATTTGTGTAGCGATTACGCCAAAAAAAATTGAGAGCAAAACAACGAAAAAGTAATTAGAGGTAATGGCAACAAGATATAACGTCGTTATGTATGCGATATAAATTCCAATAATTAAAATGGAATAATATTTATAATCAGGATCTAAAATTTTGTTTTTTAAGACATAATCTTGTAAGCGAGCTGTTTCTATTTTGGCAACGTCAGGGGACAACTTCGGGGTATATTTTTGTTGTAAAATATTAGCCATAATGTACAGAATCTATCAAAATTATGTCTTATAACCTTAGTTATATAACTGGTAATTTTTTTGCAATTGATAAATTCTGAACATGCGTGGTATGGCCATTTTTCATTTATTTCGCTTTGCCAATTCTTCAAATCCTGAAAGAATATCGAAGAGTTCTTCGGTGATTTGGGCCTGTCTTTGCAAGTGGTAGTTATTTTCAAGCTTAGCTAAGCGATCTTCAATGTTATTTTCCGCAGCTTGCATTGATGCGAGTCTAGCCATATTTTCACTTGCAAGTGATTCAATAAATGAACGGTACATTGAGATTAAGAGCAGTTCCTGAGCCAATGTATAAAAAAGTTCTTCTTTCTTCATATTATAAGTAGGGAGACAATGTGAAGGCCACGGCTTTCTTTTGAGGCTTTTTAGCCAATCCAAATTCAATGGAAAAATCGATTTGAACCTAGGTTCATAATTGGGCAAAGAAACAATCTGATTATGAAAGAAAGCAATTTCTCCGATATTTTCCTCCTTAATCCATTCTTGGATGACGATTAATAAATCACTCAATAAACCTGAAATTTTTTCGTGAGTAGAAGGGAAATCGTAGGTTTGAATTTGATACTGTTCTAATCGGGAAGTGATCTTATTTCCGATAGCAATGATATGGACCTCTTTGCGGTCTTTGACGCTTTTTTTAAAGAATTGAAAGAGTTTTTCATTAAATTCTCCGCATAAGCCTTTTTCTGAACCAATTACTACGGCACCTAAAGAGTAGGGTGGTTTCTTTGTTTGTTTTTCGAGATCTTCCAATATTGTTTCGGAATCTTTCTGTAAAAAAATTTGAAAGCCCTTTTCAATTGTTTCGTAATATTGCCTAACTGCTCGAACTCTTCTTTCATAATGAGTGATATTCACTATAGAAATATTTTTCATCGTAGTAATAATCTTGGAAAGATCCTGGGTTTGAAAGAGTTGTTTTTTGATACTTTCTATCGGCTTCATATTTGAACTTGAGCAGTTAATAGATTTATAAATTGTTGCATTTCTTCTTCTGAAATCTCCTGACCCTTATTCAATTTTTGGGTGATTTGGGGTAAATCCTCATAGAGGGAAATCTGTATCTGCTGTTTGAGTTTATGGATTTTCTTGAGGGCGATTGGATCGAATAGTCCCGTAGTCAAAGCAGTGAGAAAAGCGATCTGATCGGCTATTGAAAGAGGTTTAAGACGCTCTTGTTTGAGTACTTCTCTTACTCTTTTACCTCTTTCGAGTTTCTTTTTCGTTTCTTTATCAAGGCGCGTCCCAAAACGGGAAAAGGATTCTAATTCTTCATATTGAGAATATAACAAACGGAGATCCTTTACGATGCGACGATAGTGATGCAGTTGGGTTTCCCCCCCAACACGTGAGACTGATTTCCCGATGTCTATGGAGGGTAATACCCCTTCTTGATAGAGCTTTGGAGATAGATAGATTTGTCCATCTGTGATCGAGATTAAATTCGTCGGGATATAGGAAGAGATATTTTGCTCTTCTGTTTCAATGATTGGAAGTGCAGTAATCGAGCCCCCTCCTTTTTCTTTTTTAAGTTTAGTGGCTCGTTCGAGTAGACGAGAATGAATGAAAAAGATGTCGCCAGGATAGGCCTCTCGTGTTGGAGGGCGACGCAAAAGGAGGGAAATTTCCCGGTATGACCAAGCGTGTCTGGTCAAATCATCTAAAACAACCAAAGTGTCATGGCCATTTTCCATGAAATCTTCGGCAATCGCCATCGTTGCATAGGGAGCGATATAATTTAATCCAGGAGAATCTTTTCCACTTGCAGCTATGATAATCGTGTATTCAAGAGCATTATTCTCTTCGAGATCTTTAAGAACACGCTGCACCTCAGATGTTTCCTTTCCGATGGCACAATAGAGACAAATGACTCCTTGATCTCTTTGATTAAGAATTGCATCGACTGCAATCGCTGTCTTTCCAGTTTGTCGATCTCCGAGAATCAACTCTCTTTGCCCTCGACCAATAGGGATCATCCCATCGATTGCTTGAATTCCGGTGAGAAGGGGATCGACAACGGGGAGGCGGGAGGTAAGTGCTGGCGCCCTCCGCTCAATGGGGCGGCTTTTCTCGATTTGTGGTGGCTTTTTGTGATCTAGAGGACGTCCTAGAGGGTCGATCACACGTCCTAGAAGTTCTTTTCCGACCCCAATCTCTTGGACTTTATTCGTACGCTTGACATCCATTCCGACATAAATATTTTGACTTCGATCGAGTAAGACAATGCCGGCTCTCTTTTTTTCTAAATTGATAGCAAGCCCATATTGCTTCCCAGTAAACTGGACGAGTTCTCCTGATTTGAGATTGGGCAGCCCCTCAATAAATGCCACTCCTTTTTCTACTTGAATCACCCTACCCGTTTCTTCCAGGGAAATATCAAGTGACACTTCTTCTTGACTCTGATGGAGCCGGGCGATTACTTGATCTAAGGTATCTAAGAGAAGAGTTGGATCATTCATGCTTTACTTCTAAAATTTTTTCAAAGGCAGCCTCAAGATTTTCAATATAGGGTTTTGTTGACCAGTGGAGGTGAAAGCTATCGAGTTTTAAGCTCAGCCCTAAAGGCTCATTAGGATCCGTTCTAAATATGATTTTAGGTGCTTCTTGAAGGATCTTGGTAAGCACTTGAAGAATTTCTTCTTCCTCATTGCTACTGAACTTGAAGGCTGATATTACTTCAACCTGGTCTTTATTCCCCTTTTGATAGGCATCTTGAAAAATTTTGATCCGATCTTCAGGTAGAGTTTGCAAAACGGTCATAAATCGTTCATAGATCTGATGTTGTAGCTTGGAATTGGCGAGATCTTTCAATACAAATTCAGCAGCTGAATAAACCTCCATCCCAATTTTTCTCTGTAATGCTTTAAGGAAATCTCTCTTATCGCTTTCAATTTGCTTTTCCCATATTCTTTTCTTTTCATTGATTTCCTTGCGCGCATCCTGGAGGAGTTTTTCCTTTTCTTGTTGTGTTTCTTCGGCAGCTTTCGATCTAAGATCTTTCTTTTCAGAATCAAGCTTTTTTAGAAGTGATTCATATTTAGCACGATCTTTTTCTGCAGCTTTGTTGTCTTCTTCCGCTTTTTCAAATTCAGCGCGGAGGGTTGCTTCTCGGTTATCAATTGCTCGAATAATTTTTTTAAAAAGGAAAAAATAAAGAAGAATAACGAATATAATAAAATTGATTATTTGAGAAATAAAAGTAAATAGATCAATTTTCACTAGCCTGCAGCTCCTACTTGTGTGATGAAGTAGTTCCAAAAAGGATTGGCATAGATCAAAATGATGGAAACTGCCAGGCAGTAAATCGCAGTCGACTCGATCATCGCCAGCCCGACGAAAAGGGTTCGAGAGATGGTTCCGGCTTCATCAGGTTGCCTGGCGATTGATTCCAAAGCACGCGAAAGAGCGAGGGCTTCTCCAATAGCTGGTCCAATCGAACCAATTGTAATTGTCATACCTGAAATAATAATAGAAATCATGCCAATGATGGTTATGCTATCCATTTTGTTTTTCTCCTTTTTTCTGAATTTGAACACGCATCCCCGAGGCAATAAAAATCGTTGCGAGTATTGCAAAAATATAAGCTTGAATTTGTCCGATCAAAAGACCTAAAACCTGTACTAAGATAGGAAGAAAAAGAGGGGATACTGAGACAAGTATTAGCACTACAAGAGTTCCACTCATCATGTTGCCAAAGAGACGAATTGCAAGTGCAAGGGTTCGGGTAATTTCCCCGATTATTTTAAAGGGGAAGATAATAAAAGTTGGTTGGAAGTATTGCATGAGGTATTTTTTTATCCCCAATTTTCGAATGCCAAAAAAAGGAACAGCTAAAAAAACACAACTTGCAAGAGCAGCCGTAGTGGATAAAGATCCAGTAGGGGGATAGTAAAAGGGGATAAAGCTGAAAAAATTGGACAGGGAAATAAAGAGGAAAAGAGTTCCTAAAAAGGGGATAAAAGGAGCTGGATTATCTTCTATGACTGCACGTAATTGATCTCGAGTATATCCAACAATGACTTCTAAGGCATGTTGGAACCGAGGAATCTTTTTTGGATCGTATGAAATATGGCGGGTAATTAACCAACAGACCACGGTAATAATACTCATTACGATCCAGGTATTAACAAGTGTGGCGTTGATGGTAATCCATTTCCATTGGAAGTAGATAATTGTATCAGGAGTGATATCCATAATTTTTCCTTTGGACGATTTTCTTTACGATAAAAAATCCCAGCAAATAAAATAAAACTCCTTGAAAATGAAACCATTTGGCAATAGAAAGTAAAGAGATACCAATCAATGCCAATCGGATAAAAAAACCAAAAATGGTTTGAAAAACAGATTGAGCATTGCGGGAGAATCTTTTCACAGACATCCATAAGAGACCTAAATACGCTAGTCCCATGAGCATTCCAAGGAACAATAAAGCCAAAAAGACTATCCAGTTATTTTCGATCATTTTTTTCTTTTTCTATCTCTTTTCTCTCTTTTTTGATCCAAATCCAAGCAGATAAACATCCCAGCATTAGGCCGGCCATTGTAAGAGTTAAAGTCCATGAAATAGGAGAGGGCCATTTTTGGTCGATCCAAATACCCACTGTCAATCCGATCATTGTGGGTACGATCACAGACCACCCAATTAATCCGAAAGTACTAAAGCCAATCCAATATGTCCAACTTTTTTTATGGTTTTTTGTATAGAGCTTTTGCTTTTCCTTTTTTTTAATTGTTTTTAATAAGCTGTCGATATGCTTTCTTTGTTTCATTATTTGGACAGTGCCTTAAGATCATAGAAACTCTTCACAATCCCTAGTTCGAGTTTAGTTGTTTCCAATGCTGTCTGCTCTTCTTCTTCTTCTTGGTTTTTAAAATGCACTTCCATTTCATTGTGCAGTTGGCCAAGGTTGCGACTTTCAAGAGCTGTTTGAACAGAGATTTGGATGACATCTTGTTGTTTCACTAGAATTCCCTCATCGACACCGATATATCCCTCTCCTTGGTCATCGGTATAAACTAAAATGGAAGGAACAATTTTAGTCACAAAGTCGATGTGTTTAGGGAGGATTCCAAAACTTCCATCAGGATCTTCTCCGATAACTTTTCCCACTTTTTCCTTTGTGATGATATTAGTAGGTGTAATCACTTTAAGGAGCATTTCTTTTTACCTCGCGAATATTTCCTATCATATATAAAGCGCTTTCATTTAGGTCTGCGTATTTACCTTGTAAGATCTCCTCGCACCCTTCAATCGTTTCCTCTAGAGTAACAAACTTTCCTTCAAGAGAGGTGAATGCTTTTGTCATAAAAAAAGGCTGCGTTAAAAACTTTTCGAGTCTTCTCGCATGACTGACTATTTCTTGATCCTTTTTTGATAGTTCTTCAAATCCTAAAATCGCAATGATATCTTTTAGATTTTCATATTCAGCAAGAGTCCGTTTTACCTCCTTGGCAACTGTGTAATGGCGCAGACCAACAAACTCTGGGTTTAGCATTTTTGATTGCGATTGAAGAAGGTCAATTGCTGGATATAGCCCCTGGCTGGCCCTTTTTCGTGAGAGTGCGACTGTTGTTGAAAGATGGTTAAAGGTGTGAACAGCAGATGGGTCAGTAAAATCATCTGCAGGGACATAAATCGCTTGAATCGAAGTAATAGAAGCCTCATTCGTCGAACAAATTCTCTCTTCGAGCTCTGATAATTCGGATGCAAGTGTCGGTTGATATCCGCCTCGAGAGGGAAGATGACCTAAAAGACCAGAAACTTCACTGCCCGCTTGGATAAAACGAAAAATATTGTCAATGAGCATCAAGACATCTTGTTTTTGGTCATCGCGAAAATACTCCGCCATAGTCAATGCACTATGTCCGACCCGAAAACGGGCGCCTGGCTGTTCATCCATCTGCCCAAATACCAAGACTGTTTTGTCTAGAATGCCCTGCAGCTGTATTTGACGATATAGCTCTTCTGCTTCACGTATTCGCTCTCCAATGCCACAAAAAAAACTCACTCCTTTATGCGAAGCTGCCATATTGTGGACCATTTCCATAATGAGAACGGTTTTTCCTACGCCGGCACCGCCAAACATCCCGGCTTTTCCCCCTTTTTCAATGGGGCTCAAAAGATCAATGGCTTTAATTCCAGTCGCTAAAATTTCCTTTTTTGCAGAGTGAAGATACATTGGAAGAAAGGGACGGTGGATTGAGCGTCTTGGAAGATTTTCAAGGGGTTCTCGTTCATCAATCGTATTGCCAAAAACATTGAAAACACGTCCGAGAATTTCTTTTCCAACAGGGACCTTAATCTCTTCACCGGTGTCAACAACAATCATACCTCTTGAAATTCCATCTGTCGATTGCAGAGCGATTCCTTGTGCAAGAGTATCAGATACTTGATTGATCACTTCGAAATAAATGCGTTCTTCTTCTTTTTTGACATAGACGAGGGAATGAATTTTCGGCAATGAGACATCAAAAGAAAAATGGACAACACTTCCCCGAATCTCAAGAACCGTACCTATATTCATCAAATCACCTCATTACTTAGTTAGCTGATCTAATCAAATTATACAATGACATTATACCCCCCTAGACTTATGGGACCACATGGTCACTGAGTTTGTGATAATAATATCATTATTTTCTCTGAATGGTTTTTTTAATATGTTTAATCAAGACTATTAAATAAATATTTTAATTTATAATGTAGGTTTTAAGCACCATGTATATTAGAGCAAGATAGGTGGCAAGAGGACAAGGAAACTAGTTAAAAAGAGGAATGTATGTTAATTTGGGCGTTAATATTTTTTATTATAGCGATCGTTGCGGGTGTTTTTGGCTTTGGCGGGATTGCAGCTGGAGCTACAACCATCGCGGTATGGCTTTTTTGGATATTTGTAATTGTATTTGTTATAACACTTATAATGGGGTTAGTCCGTAGAGGGCGCTGAGTCTAATGTTAATCACTTTTTCCTCTAGCAAGAGGATTAGCGACGTTACTCAAGCGTTGGAGGCTGCTGTCAAGTCCCACCAATTTGGAGTCATGCAAATTCATGATCTCAAGAAGAGCATGATGAAAAAGGGTATAGAGTTTGAACGAGACTGTTTGATCTTTGAGATTTGTCAGCCGGAGCAAGCGAAGAAAGTTCTCGACCAAAACATGAGTATCTCCGCTGCCCTGCCCTGTCGAATCTCTATTTATGAAGAGAGAGGCAAAACAATTCTAGCTACACTGAAGCCAACGTCTCTTTTAGCGCTGTTTAATACGCCGCAGCTTGAAAAAGTGGCACAGGAAGTAGAAGACACGATTGTTAAAATCATGAAAGAGGCGGCGAAAGATTGATAAAAAGAATAAAGTGGTTAGCACTTACATCTTTATTTATCTTTTTAGCCCTTGTGCTGGGATGGCTTAGATGAAATTGACAAATGCATTTTCCTTTAGGTAAAATCTATAGGATTTTTCAGAATATATTAAAAATATGAGTCAGTTTAAGGTTACTTCAGAGCAAGAGTTATTTCTGCTTGGGAATTAGAGCCTCAAGAAAGAGGGTACGAAGTTTTACTTATCGAACCTTACTATGATAGCTTGCTTAGGCTTAGTGTAGAGTCAGGCAAAGGTCTGAAAATCAGTTCGGTTCTTTTAACTTTTCTTGACCTTTATCATTTCCCTCTGCGAGGACAAGAGCAGGCTGAATTTATAGCAGAACGTGTCCCAGAACTAAAACGCATCTACAAGAATCGCAACGAAATAAAGCCCAAGAAAATAAAATTATCTCCGAATTTCTAAACTCGATCGGCCCATGGCGTGAATTTATTGTTATCGGAGGTGGATTTGCCCTGTTATCTATAAACTCTATCTGGCTGATCTAAAACTAGAGAATATCCCAATAGGAACACGAGATATTAATTCTTCGCAGGGTGCTAGAAATCTCTAAAAAGAATATCGCAAAATATCTCCATGAAGCTGGATTCACACATGTTTTCAAAGGTGTAGAGATCCCTGCAACGGAAGTGTATATCAAGGAGATCGATGGTTTAGAGGTGGAGATAGAGTTTCTAACGGATTCCGCTACTTGAAATAATAAAAACAAAAATGTGATTATTAGAGGTGTCGTCGCTCAGCCTCTAAGCTATTTGACTTTGAGTTTGCAGACGACAACAGAGTTTCAGATTATAGTAAAAACGGACGACCTCTTCAAGAAGGAGACATTTTAGTTCAAAATGATCTTGCGCGCACATATGAGTTGATAGCGAATCAAGGAGTTGCAGCTTTCTATAAAGGTGAAATCGCTTTGAGCATTGATGCTCAGCTGCGAAAATTAGATAGTTTTCTATCTATTGAAGATTTACATGATGATGTAGCTGAGTGGTGGGAACCTGTTGAAATTAATTATAAAGGATATGATATTTATACAATTGGAGCTCCAAGCAATGGATTTGTTTCCCTTCTTATCCTTGGAATTATGAGCCATTTCACTCCCAATAACAAAGAACATAACTCACAGAATTATTTACATTTTTTGTTAGAGGCAGTAAAAGCTTCCAATAGAATACGACTTTCAACTCCTGGCACGCCTGAAGCTAAAGACTTCATTACAAATCAACTGCTAACAGATGATAACTTTTTTTCTATTGCAAAGAGTATTAACAAGGAAAAGGCATCCACTCTGCAAGGAGTTGAAGAGGGAAAGGACACAACTCACTTTGTTATCATTGATCAAAAAGGTAATATTGTAAGCTCAACGCAAACGTTGGGGAATGGATTTGGTAGCAAGATCATGATTGAAGGCAGGGGCATATGGATGAATAATGCCATGGCTTTCTCTACGTTTGAACCGAAAGACAATCCTATGGATGTTCATGCTGGAAAATATAAATTATCTTCTAATTCTCCTATAATAATACTTAAAAATAGTACTCCCTGGGCAGCTCTAGGAACTCCAGGTGGACATACTATTCCGCAAAATATCTCTCAAGTTGTTATGAACCTTATCGATTTTAAAATGGGTATGCAAGATGCTATTGATGCTTCAAAGGTAACTTTCTTAGAAGAGGAAAATGTGGTTAAACTAGAAAGTGGAATAAAAAAATCCGTTATTTCTTCCCTGAAGGAAAAAGGCCATACTATTACTTATGGAGATATTGGAAATGCAATGGGAGTTAAGATTTTTACTAATACTAATAGTATCTCGTTTGATGTAGGTGTTGATAAACGAAGAGATGGTTGGTCCCAAGTAAATATTCCACAAAAAATTTGGGAGTCTACATCAGCCATTGATTAAGCTTCTCTTGCAAAGCCTCATGCTTGTGGGGTAATATCCTACTTAACAATTTTTATTCGTGCTTTATATATGACAAATGCAGTTTCTCCAGATCCAGTTGCTCTTCCTATTTTTGATGCCTCCAATGATCAAATTGTACATCAAGAAGAAAGAATTTCATCAGCTGCTTTAAAAAAAATACAACAAACAGTCTCTGATTTAAAAGTTAAGTTACTGTCTAAACCTTTTACGCAAAAGACTTTAGAAGAAATTCAGAATAATACAGAAGAAGCAATATTTAGAATTAGAAGCGAACGCTTTAATCCTAAGTATATTTCTAAAGATGATAGAACTTTGAGTGAAGCTGTCAGTAGAGGGGATATAGCTATTGTCAGAGAGCTTTTTTTGAAGGGATCTAATCTAATAGTAGATCACTTCAATAATAGTAACGCTCTTTGTGATGCAATTCTTGGTGAAAATCTTGAGATGGTCAAGTTACTCGTTGAGCATGGTGTTGCTATTACCCCTCACCATCTTTACATTGTTAATATTAGAAATCTTGAGATGGTCAAACTACTCGTTGAGCTTGGTGCTGAAATTAACACTCAATTCAATGGTGAGTCACTAGTTCAGAGAGCTCTTAGAGTGGCCTTTGCGCATGAGGGATATGAAACTTTTGAGGAGGCGCTTGCAGAATATGATGGCTATGAATATGACGGTTATGAGATTGTTTGGTACTTACTTAGCTTGGATGGAATAGAGCTAAGTATCTTATCTACTGAAGAAACAACTTATTTGTTTTTCAGAGTTCTTAAAAGCGAACCGGAAGAATGTGAAAATATTGCAGTCAAGCTCGTAGAAGCTGGCATCGATGTTAACGCAATCTACGGTAGTGCGACCCCTTTAAGGGAGGCTTGTCAAAAAGGCTATATACGGCTTATAGAAAAAATACTTTCCTATCATGATATAAACATTAATGCACATGAGCCAATATATGGTCTTACAGCGATTCATCAAGCTGTTTTTTCAGAAAGTCTTGAAATTGTAAAGCTTTTGCTGGCGCATGGTGCAGATATTAATATCAAGGACTGGCGTAATGAAACACCTTTGGCAGGTGCTCTTTGCTCATTTCATTTAAAAAAAGAAGTAGCTTTATATTTAACTTCTTTGCCCAATCTTAATTTAAATCTTCTTACAAAAGCAGACAAAATGAGACTGCTTCGATTTATAATTGATGATGAATCTTTTGATTTTGCTGTTACAAGCGATTTAATTGCCTCTTGGGTATATCCAGGCGTTACAATTGCTGATGAAATTGATCCAAATCTAAAAGAGTTTGCAATTGATTTGATACAAACTATTATATTTGAGAAAAAAAATGAGATGCCCATTTATCTTTTTTTCTACTGCTATTTTAATGTGAGTGATTGGGACAAAAGAAAACTTCGAGCGAAAATTTTTGATAAATTGGATCGTAGATGTGCAAATCTAATGGCTATACAAAAGTGTCTTTGGTTAACTGAATCTATAAAGATGCAACAGATGCTGGCATCTGACCAAGCTTTAACTAAATTACAACGCTATGAAATTATAAAAAAAGAAATACAAAAGCTCTTAGTTGCAAATTCTAATAGCTTAAATACTCTTGATGAGATGGATGAGTTACCTTCAGACCTCAATAATCTGGTTAAAGAATATTCCGTTAGTTTTTTTGATATCTAAATCAATTGCGCAGGTTAACTGGTTGCGCTTCAAAAAAGAGATAGATCTATAATTGAAGTGATTCTAGCTTAGAAATTTTTCTAAAGGAGTTTTTGCTTTATCTAATTCGTTTCCTGGTTCGAATTCCTTACATCAACTTTCACAAATTTTTAAAAAAAATAGAAACACATAAAGTAAAATCTTTATTTTTTTTTAACAAATTTGTAGAGTTTCCCCTACTGAAAAAATGGAGGTTTTCAAATGTCAGTACAAACACAAACTCTTCGAGTTTCAGATGCACAGTTTAAAGATGCTGTAGGATTATTAGGGGAATTCGTAGCTATTCCTTCTGTAAGTAATCCTGATAGTGAAGACTATCGACCAGAAAACATGCAAGCTGCTGCGAATTTTTCAGCTCGAAAATTCGAAGATCTGGGCTTTAAAGTAGAGATTTTAACAGTTGGGGATTCACAACCTTTTGTAGTTGCGCAGAAAATACAAGATAAAGCTTTGCCAACCATCCTTCTTTATGCACATGGAGATGTGCAGCCAGTCGAGCGTAATCAGTGGGATACAGATCCTTTTGTGATGGTGGAAAAAGATAACCGCTTATATGGACGTGGAGCAAGTGATGACAAAGCGGGAGTTGTAGCCATGATGACAGCATTCCAGGCTTATAAGGAAGCAAATCGTCCTCTTCCTTGCAATGTGACGGTATTGATTGAACATGAAGAAGAATATGGTTCAGGTCACATGGGTGCATTTTTGCAAGAACAAGCCAAGCGTTTGCAAGCATCCGCTATGCTTATCTTAGATGGTGGCAATAAAGATACACAAACAGGAACTACAGAAAATTCAACAAGGGGAGTTGTTACTTTTGAAATGGAAGTGACAGCGCTTGAAAAACCTGTTCATAGCGGTACTGGCTGCTTAGTTCCAGACTCTGGTATGGCGATGGCCAAACTTATTGCTTCACTGGAAAATCCAAGGAATATTCCAGGATTTATGGATGACTGTGATCTAATTTCAGAAGAAGAAGTGAGACTATTAGATGAAAGCTCAATAAGTGAAGAGGCTTATAGAGAGGAAAATGGTGTTTTGCCGGGTGGAGTATTGCGAGGCAATCCTGCGGAGTCAATTTTTAGAAGAATTGTAGAAGAGCCAAGCTTGAGTATTTTAAATATGACTTACGGTAAAAAGGGGGGAGGAAACTCTATCCAAGATAAGGCTCACTGTACTTTTGGAGTTAGACTGACTCCAGGACAAGATCCAAATCGAATTACCAACCTTGTGATCAATTATCTGCATTCTCAGACTGTTCATGGAGGCTGCGGTTTAAACGTGAGACAAGCTGGTTTAACATCTCCTGCTTGGAAAGCTAACTTATCAGGTCCTTTCGCTCAGTGTTATATGAAAGCTCTTGAAAGAACATATACTAAGACAGCTGTAATGCCAACAGGGGGCACACTTCCTTTAATTACTGATTTTGAACAAGCATTTCCTGAAATGGAAATCCTTGTAGGTGCAGTAGAAGATCCTAAGACTGCAGCTCATAGTCATAATGAATCTCAGGATATAGGGATTCTTCGAAATGCTATGGACTCCTTGATTGAGTGGATGGAAGAAATAGGAAAAAACATTAAGCCTGCTTAAAAGTCTTAATACCTTCCTTCTGAAAAAGGAGGAAGGTTTATTACTTCTCATATTTTCTAGGGAAAACCAAACTCTTACATCTCTAATCAATCTTTATTAGTAATCAGTCGATTTGATTAGACTTTTTTATAACCTAATTTTTATAGGTTATAATCTAGCTACTTAATTATTTATATTGGTAAAATTATCGTTAAAAAAAATACTAAGGTTGTAAATGAGAAATTTAATAACAATATTAATTGTGTTTTTATTTTCTATAAAAGGATTTTCAAGTGTTTCTGAAAATCTAGGACCCGATGAAAACTTTGCAAAAGATCAGCATCAAATGCTCAGCCCAAAAATAAATAAAAACATTTTTTCTCAAAATGATGGGAAAGTTTATGCGAAATTTGGTCACTATTCAGGAGGTTCCAAAGCGGTAAGTTTAGGCCATAGGAGTAAGTTGGCGCCTTATATAAGTATGGGGTACAGAACTCAAAATAATTATATTGGGCATGACTTTTCTGTAAGCGAAGTGTTTGTTTATGATAAATATACTTCTTACAATGATCTTAGTTTAGAATATTCTTTTTTGTGCTACCCACTTCCAAATGTAGCTAAAGAAATTTATTTTGGACCTACAACTGGTTTAAGCCTTTTTTCTGTTCGTTGGGATGGTTTCGTTATGATTCCCATGGTTAATTTAGGAGGATTGCTTGGAGCTCAATATAAGGTAAAAGATAAGGTGCATTTTATCCAAGTTAAAGTAGGGGCTCAAACATTACCTAAAGTTTGGTTCACTGGGGCATCGATTTCTTATGGAGTTTCATTTTAAATTAGTTGGTGTTTAGGTGAGATAGGCCTTTCTAATTTTGTTTTAGAAAGACCTTAATGAAGAGACAGAAAACATCGCTTTTGCTTCATAGAAACAATTTTTTGCACTATTATTTTATGGACTGTTACAAACGTTTAGGAAGAATGGATATTCGTAGGCAAATCACTCAAATTATTGAACAGATTGACCCTTTAGATGAGGAAGAAAATAAACATAAAAATTTAGTGTCTGAATGGATTAATTCTGGGGCTGAGCTTTTTAGAATACAAAAGCCAGATATCCCTAAAATGCACCTCGTATCTTATTTTGTTCCAGTTGATGAAATTAGAAAGAAGATCTTGCTAGTACATCATAAGAAAGCAAACTTGTGGCTTCCCCCTGGAGGACATGTTGAAAAAAATGAACATCCGCAGCAAGCAGTTATTCGAGAGATGGAAGAAGAACTGTTTACACCGGCTATTTTTCATCTAAACCATCCTGTATTTTTAACAGTTGCAAAAACAGTCAATAATATGGATTTTCATACGGATGTATCGCTTTGGTATCTTGTAAAGGGAGATGCAAGGATGGATTATGCATTTGATGAGCAGGAATTTTATAAAATACGATGGTTTTCTCTAGATGAAGTTCCTAATGAACAAGTAGAGCCTTATTTGTCTAGATTTTTAAAAAAACTAAACTCTCTTACTTTAGTTAGTGATTAAATAAAGTTGATATGCCTATGAAGTTCGAAATTACAGAATCACCATCAAGTCAGGAAGTAGAGTTTCTCTCACAAAAAATTAATGAAGAAGCTACAGAACAGAGGCAAGCCTCTGCTTTTGCCGTCTTAGTTCGTGGTGAGTCAGGAAAAATACTTGCAGGATGTAATGGATCTATTGTTTTTGGCTCAATATACACAGATCAGCTTTGGGTGGATTCTTCTTTTCGAAGAAAAGGAGTTGGTAAAAAGCTCATAGAAAAAGTGCATGAGTATGGTAAGGAAAATGGATGTTCTAAAGCTACTGTGACAACGATGAGCTTTCAAGCTCCTGACTTCTATAAAAAACTAGGATATAAAGTTGATTTTATAAGGAAAGGCTACAATAAAAATGCAGGATGCATTTTTATGTCTAAGCATTTATGAGAAAAAAATATGTATTTAAACTCAATGAAATTACCTCACAAAAAACTTCAAGATTTAAAGAATGTTGGAAAAGCTACTCTGCAAGATTTACACCTTCTTGGAATTTATTCTGTCTCTGACTTGTCTCATCATGATGCAACCGAGTTATTCCAGCAGCTTGAAAAAGTAACCAATAAACGACAAGACCCGTGTGTTTGGGATGTATTTGCAGCTATTATTCACGAGGCAACTACAGGAGAGCCCACTACGTGGTGGAGTTGGACGTCTAAAAGAAAGGATCTACAAAAGTCAGGAAAATCCCTGCACGTAATTTAATACTCAAAAGAAAGGGTCTAAGAATATGGAAAAAGCTTGTCAATATCTCAACTTTAGCCATGCAGAGATAGAGAAAGTTTGTCAGCAATATTTCCTAAATGGAAGGCTTCAAAAATTTGAAATCCTTTCAGGAGGAGCTGTTAATACAACTTTCAAAATTTACTGGGACAATGATTGGTATGTCTTGCGATTTTATGTTAGGGACAAGAACTTAGCATCTATTGAAGAAAGTGTTTACCGACTGGTGCAAAATACAGTTCCTATCCCTGAAATGCTTTTTGCCTCATTCGAGCCTTATCCCTTTGCAATTTTTCGGTTTTGCCGCCAACCTCATATCTATGATGTGAACAAGAAGTATTCTCAAAGGCTTTCTTATGATCTTGGTGCAGTATTAGCAAAAATTCATTCTTTTTGCTTTCCTTCTGCAGGATTGTTTGGCAAACATTTAACTATTACCACCTTATTTGAAAAGGGGAGCAGTCCTTATTTTGAATACTGTTTAAAGCATTTAACCCCTGGTTCTCATGTGTGGAACCATTTAGGAGAAGCTCAATCAAAACAGGTTATTCATTTTATTGAAAAACATAAAGATTACTTTCCTACTATTAGAAACAGGGGATGCCTTGTTCATTCGGATTTTAAACCTGTTAATCTTCTTTGGGATGAAAAGTTAGGTTTAACAGTTTTGGATTGGGAGTTTGCTCATAGTGGTGATAAAATCATAGATTTTGGAATTTTATTAAGACATTACCAGGACTTTCCTTTAGATATTTCCTACTTAGAAAAAGGATATAAAGATAACGGAGGGCAGTTAGTAGTTGATTGGGTTCAACGGGCTCGAATTACTGATTTTATCAATATTATTCAGCTTTTGAACACTTCACTAGTGCAACCACAATTATTCCAAAGTCTAATTAGCAGCCTAAATTTTACTATATTGAACTGGAATGAATTACGCCCAGTACTGGAGGAATCATAATGGAAGATATGAAAAACAAAACCGCTATTATAACTGGAGCAACCTCTGGAATAGGCCGTGCAACAGCAATTTTACTGGCTCATCACGGTGTTAAAGTGGCTCTGGCTGGAAGAGATGCAAAGCGAGGCCAAGAATTAGAAAAAGAGATTGTATCTTTAGGATCTGATGCTTTTTTTATCAAAACGGATGTTTCAAAAGCTGAATCAGTAAGAAATTTGATTCAGTCAGCTAAAAAAAAATTTGGGGAAATCCATTATGCGCTCAATAATGCAGGTATTGAAGGAGCACTTGGATCATTAGTAGATATGCAAGAAGATGATTTTGATGACGTTATCTCAACTAACTTAAAGGGCGTGTGGCTATGCCTTAAACATGAGCTGGAAACAATGACAGAAGGCAGCTCTATTGTTAATATTTCAACAAATATTACTCGTATGGGTATGCCAGGAACGGGAGCTTATACAGCAAGTAAGGCTGGCGTAGAAAGTCTTACTAAAGTTGCTGCAATAGAACATGGGAAAAAAGGAGTTAGAATTAATGCAATTAGCCCAGGTGCTGTGGACACTCCCATGATTCATCGCATTTATCCAGGAGAAGAAGACTTCAAAAATATATCAGAGCAAAATCCATTGGGAAGAATAGCCTATCCTGAAGATATTGCTAACACGGTTCTTTGGCTTTTTTCACCCATGTCAGCTCATGTCAATGGTAATATTATCTTTGTAGATGGAGGCAGTTCTTTAGTATAATAAATCTAGTAACGAGAAATTATGAGTCAATTTAATTGTAAAGTCACTTCCGAGCAGGATATGCTTCTTCTTGGAAATATGTATGTTGTATCTCGAGCACTTCATGTTATTGCTGAGCAAAAAATAGCTGACCTTTTTGAGTCTGATCGGCCGAAATCTGTCGAAGAACTTATCAAGCAATGTCCAATGTCTTCGATTGCTCTGAAAAAACTTCTTAGAACTTTATGCCCATTTGGAATTTTTAAAGAAAATAATGATGGAACTTTTTCTCTTGAAAAAGTTGGTCAAACTCTGAAATCCGACCACCCTTCTTGTATGAGAGATCTTTTATTTTGTGAGTCTTGTCGTTGGAACAGCTTTGGTCAGATGGCACAAAGTATGCAAACGGGAAAAACTGGCTTTTTTGAACTTTATAAGGAAGAATACTTTGAACATATAGCTAAATTTCCTCATTTGCAGGCTGGGTTTGATAGTCACATGAAGGCGATTTCTGCAAAAGAAGATCCCATAATTGCTGAATACTTACCTTTAGAAAATAAAAAGAAAATCATAGACATTGGAGGGGGAAAAGGAGGTCTTATTAAAGCCATTCTTGAGAAATATCCTGATATTATTGGTGGGGTATTTGAACTTCCGGGTGTGGCTGAGCAGGATCTAGAGAGTCTTTCTAGACAATATAGGCAAAGATGGGAGATTTTTTCAGGGAGTTTTTTCAATGCTTTTCCATTTAAAAGTGATGCGTTGCTTTTAAAGAGAGTTTTACATGATTGGGATGATGCTAGTTGTGTGCAAATTCTTTCTCATTGTCGAGAAGCTCTTGAAGATAGTTCTTCTGAAGTTTATGTTGTGGAATCTGTTTTAGAAGGAAAAGAAGATCCTCCCTTATTGCGCATATTTGATTTGTTGTTATTAACTGTTTTTGGTGGAGTTGAGCGAAATGTGGAGGAGTATGCGTCTCTTTTTAAAAAAGCTGGATTAAGGTTGAAAAATACCATCTTTACGCACGCTGGAATGAGCATAATGGTTGGTCAAAAAATATGAGCGTAATTTTACAAAAGGTAGAAAAATCAGACAAAAGCATCATCCAAAATTTGGCTGCCTTTTATACATATGATATGTCCAGATGTTGTGGTTATTTACCTGGATGGAAGACCCCTGAAAATGGGCAATTCTCTTGTTTTGATTTAAGTGTATATTGGAAGGAACCTGATAGATATCCATACTTTATTAGAGTAGATAATGAGCTCGCTGGTTTTGCTCTCATTCATAAGATAGGAACTACCAACAACATCGATTGGACGATAGGGGAGTTTTTTGTAGTAGCAAAATTTCAAGGAAAAGGCATTGGCCGTGAAGTGGCTCGCCAGCTATTTACGCAATTTCCAGGAAAATGGGAAGTTATGCAAATACCAGAAAATACTGCAGCGATCAATTTTTGGGAAAAAGTCATTAAAGAATATACAGGCGGAAACTACAAAAAAACGAGCAAGGTAGTGCAAGAACCCAATCCTCACCCCATGGTGGTAATGACATTTCTTTCAACTCCCGAATAAAAGTAGTTGATATCTTTCTCACCATTTTTTTATTTCTAAAATTGATCACTATGGTAAAGTCTTGCTCTCTTATAAAAAAGGAGTGTTTTTTATGGCTGCATCAGCGTCTTCAAGAATAGATAATTTGATTGCTCACTCAGTTCAAGTGGAGGGATGTGATAATCCTGTTGCGTATGAAGAATCGCATACACTTTCTTATGGGTACTGGATTTGCTCTGCTTGCAAAAGTAGTTTTTTTGCAGGTGGACAACCACTTCATAAGCAAGGTTGTTCATTGGAGGGTAAAGTAAAAGAAGTTTTTACCTGTTCAGGTAAAGAGATGATTTATGTTTTAGGGCCTCAGGAAAGTGGTTTTTATTCACCCTTTGGAAGAAAAGAAATTGAATCTATTAAAGAACTAGCTAAAGCTCAATTCTCAAAATAACATAGTAAAACAGCCTATCCCTTAAAAAGGGGCAGGCTGTGTTTTGAAATAAAGCATTTCGTAAATTTTTATTAACTCTATTTTATTTTGTAATATCTTTTTCAAAATGTTGATAGTCTTTTAATGAAGACCAATGACCGCCCCAGGTATATCCTCTTTTAATAAAGGCCTGATAGCAAACATCTCCTTCTTTAATTAATCCTGGAATATCTAATGTTCTATCTAGATAGGGTTCACTTCCTTTAGGTAGCACAGTGCTTCCTCTTACATAAGGATTGATTAAAGGATTAATATCAATAGTGCTTCCATAACTATGCTTTGAAAAGACTCCGGGCTTTCCCGTGATGGCACGTGAGCAAAAAGCAGAAGAGTTATTGTCTTCCATAGACAGTTCATCATTCGCATTATAATCATCAATTAGAACCATCTTCTCAATAGGAAATTTAGCTTCAAAAAGCTCTTGGAAAATTTCAATTATTTCTAAAGCTAAAGTTTTATGGTAAATAAGCTCTCCAGTGACAATCTCATTATTATAATTCCAGTGTGAGACTTGCACATATGCTAGGTCTTCTAAAGGGATAGGACAGTCACTATTCCACGACTTTCCTTTTATTCTTTTTACGATGGATTCAGGTAATGGATTCCAACACTGACCTAAAAATTCCCCACTTATAACTGTTGAGGTAGTTGTTATTGAATCATAATTTGTAGTGTTATGCTCTGTGGCATTTAAAAATGAGCAAAAAATTGCAAATAATATAGCTATTTTTTTCATAAAAAAACCCTTGTAATTAACCGAGCTAAATTTATGCCTGGTTTGAATGAAAAAAGTCTAAATGATTCTCAGCAAATTGTTTAAAACTTGAAACCATACTGATAAGAAAAAGCTGGAATGAACTCTACACCATTAGCTAAAAATGAAACCATACTTGCTTCAATTTGATAGAAACTTTTTTCACTTTCTTTACCAAAAGAGATGTTTGGAAATATTCCATAATTAACTGGAGTATATTCTGCAAAAGCTATTGCAACCCCTGCACCTCCTCTTAAGTAATAATTATTTTTATTTAGATATTTTATGTAAGAACAGTTTGCTGATAACCCAGATGAAACAATAATTGTTGAAAAGGTGCCAGAGAAATCAATAGCATTACTATTAAATTTTTTTCGGTGTCCCACCTGAACCCCAGGTATTGGAATAGGAAGGGCAACCGCAATGCTGGTATAGTTAAAAGACTTATTGTCAGCAGTCGCAGTATTTGATGTTATTTTATCAATATGTCTTGAGTAGCTTTCTGATGAAATAAAAGGTTCTTCTTGAAGAGCACTTAAAGAAACTCTAGAAAAATTAAATATAAGAAATAAAAGAATGATGCTTTTCTTCATAAAAAAAATACTTTTTTGAAATTAGAGAAAAATAATAATAAAAAAGTTTAATTTTAATCAATGAAATAACCTTATATAAAAAATATAGCTATATTTTTTCATAGCATATTTAAGCTGAGTATATTTTACTTTCTGTAAGTAGACTAATTTAAAGTGATTTTATGTTATTGCCAGAAAAAAAATACCCTATGGATCCAACCACAAAAGCTGTTATTTTTCTGAAAAACTTCATTAAAAATCCTAATATCCAAATAGGGGACTATACCTATTATGATGGAAGAGATAAGCCAGAAGCATTTGAAGAGGAGAACGTTATTTTTGGCTATACAGCAAAATTACTGATGGGAAAATTTTGTCAAATTGCCTACGGAACAAAATTTCTTTTAAGTGACGCAAACCACCAGATGAATGGATTTTCTACTTTTCCATTTTTTGCTTTTGGCAAAATGGCTAAAGAGTGTCCTGAGTGGAATGAATATGAGCCAATTTTTCCATCTAAAGGAGATACAATAGTTGGAAATGACATATGGTTTGGTCATGAATCCCTTATTATGCCGGGTGTAAACATTGGTGATGGGGCCATCATTGCAGCAAGGTCTGTTGTAACAAAAAATGTTCCTCCATATACGATTGTAGGAGGAAACCCAGCTCAAATTCTGAAAAAACGATTTTCTGATGATATAATAGATCAATTGCAAAAAATAAAATGGTGGAATTGGGACTATGAAAAAATTTCACGAAATATTTCAACAATCGTGTCTGCAGATATTGAAAAGCTAAGAAAAGCAAAATAAATCAGATATTTCAAGAGATTTACCTCAATTGAGCATGTTCTTTTGGTTTTAAGTATAGCTGAGGGGGGCTACCCCCCTAGCTCTAAGAGGTTAATATGGCTATTTTATCGTAGCTTGTGATTTATGTTTAATTTAAATGATCAGTTACTTCTTTTGTTAATTGGTCAATTCTTTCCATCATTGCAATTGCATCTGATTTTTGAGCCTGAGCCATTTCTAAAACCTCGATCGAGCAACCATTAGCTTTTAGATTGACTGTATTTAGAAATCGACTTACTACTACAAAAGTGTCTTGTGCTATATTTAAAATTTCTAAAGCTAGTGAAAACTTTTCCACTTGTATGAGCATTTCAGCTGCATCTTTTAAAGTATTGCATCTTATAATTGGATCAGAAACGGTTGCATTCGCATCTTCAAACTCTTTTAGTGCTTGGACTCCTTTGTTAATATCCTTGTCTTCAAAATGATTTTGGGCAGTTTCAAGAAGGTCAATGCATTTTTCGATTTCGTCTAACCTGTCGTCACATTTAGCAACAAGATCTATAGTTTTCTCGCTAGTTTTTAATGTGTGGATAACACCTTCCTTTATGTTAGGAAAGTCATGGTTGGAAAAGATTGTTTCTAAAGAGGGTAAATCAGTTGCATTAGAAAATATCTGGAGAAAAACTTTATTAATTTTATCTAGAATTTGATAAGAGTTATCACAAGTTAAGTTTTTAATGTCTTCAAAAAGGTCACTATAAAGAGCTTGCATTGGATTTGAAACTTCCGAGTGAGCGACAATATTAGAAAAAAGTAATGCTACCTCTTCATGTAGTTCTTTTTGCACTGTTACTTCTGTTAATTGTATAAATAGATCAGTGCTTTTTGAAGGTAAAAATGAGCTTGTATATAAAGGTGTCATTAGGTTCTCTATTAGTGAATTTATTTAATATGGCTAGAAAAGATAGCAAAAACTAAAAAAAATATGAAAAAAATAGTTTTTTTACATTTTTGTAATCTATTGACAGATATGTCTTTTCTGAAATAAAGTTTTTGATCCATTTAAAAATGAGAGAAGAATATGGAAAAACATGCATCACATGAAAAATATTACAACCAGCAAGGTTTTGGAAAGTGGCATAGTTGGGATAGTCCTATTGGATTAAGCCTTTGTTTTTCGATTATGCTAACTTCAATCGGTTTTTTTATCTTCCTGTTGCATCTTTCAGGTTTATTTTAATTTTACAACATAAAAGGTTAAAAATGTCAGTGCCTTCTTCAAGTCCAATAAGTACTATTACTAAAGTAAGTCAAAGTGATGATGTTAAAGATAAAAACATTGCTAAGACCGAGACCGAGAAAAAAACAGCTAAAGCATTTGAAAAAAGTGTTTCTTCTAAAAAAACTGTTAATAATAATTCTATTTATGAGAATGTACAAGAGGGTCGGATTCTCCCTTTTCACCCTCTTGGTTTGTAGTAAATTTATTTACCTAGTTGCAAACAATTCCATTTAGTTGCTACAATTTTTGTAAAAATATTAATTACATATGATTTTTTTTAATAAAAATAGTAATCATATCCTATCTACTGTAATGCAAAGGGCTTATAGCTCTATGCATCTGCATATTATTCCTGTCGTCATTGTGCGCCTTGCGCGCATATAATTTTTTCTTCCTATCATTTTTATTTTTAATCACCAAATCAGAATTAAAGCTTTAAAGCAGTTAAATTTTTATTTAGCCGCTTGTTTATATAAATATATTTTTTAGACACAGGAAAATTAGTAATGAACAAATTATTTAAATCGCAGTCGCTATCAGTTGGCCTTGCCATGTTCTCCATGTTTTTTGGAGCAGGAAATGTTGTTTTCCCCTTAGCAGTAGGAATATACTCAGGAGATAAAAATATATATGCCATGATTGGTTTAGTTCTCACTGCCGTCATAATGCCGATAGCTGGGGTAGTTGCTATGGTTTTATTTGATGGGAATTATCGACAGTTCTTTGGCAGGCTAGGAAAAATACCTGGATCTTTACTTGTTTTGATAATTATCAGCCTCATTGGGCCTTTGGGGGGGACTCCTAGGTGTATAGCCTTATCATACTCAACATTAAAGATGTCTTTTCCAGATCTTTCCTTTATTATTTTTAGTGCTGTTGCATGTTGCATCATTTTTCTATTCACAGTGAGGAAAAATCACATCCTGTCAGTTCTAGGGTGGGTTTTAACTCCTATTTTACTTTGCTCACTTATTACAATTATTATTATGGGACTTACTTCTGTTCCAGGCATGCAGAATATAAACCATACCTCTATGGAGACTTTTTTACATGGATTGAAAGAAGGTTATAATACCATGGACCTTTTAGCTGCTTTTTTCTTTTCTTCCACTATTTTAAATGTCCTTCGTATGAAAAATAAAGAAAGTAAAGAGACTTCTTCTTCCTATGTCAACATAGCTTTTGGAGCAAGTATCATAGGGGCTCTTTTGCTTGCGATCATTTATGTAAGCTTCAGCTATCTTGCAGTTTTCCATGGTAGTCAGCTCCATGTTCATGGAACGGATGAGCTGCTTGCTGCAATAACTATGAAAATAGCCGGAGCAAATGCTGGAGTTCTTGTTTGCATTACTATTGCAGTAGCCTGCTTAACAACCGCTATTGCTCTAATTTCAGTATTTACTGATTTTATGCAAAAAGAAGTTTTGAAAGGAAAAGTAAGGTATGAGGTTGTTCTTATAATTTCACTGCTTCTTACATTTCTTGTATCTACTTTTAGATTTACAGGAGTATCTTCTTTTTTAGGACCAATATTACAAGTTTGTTATCCAGGTCTAATTGCCTTAACAGCTTTAAATATTATGTACTCTTTAAAAGATTTTAAACCGATAAAAGCACCTGTGTTTTCTGTGTTTTTTATCTCACTATGTATTTACTTCTTACAAAGAGTATTTTAAGGCTAATGCGTCTTAGTCAGGGGCTGCTCTGGCGGGCGATAAAAAATTACCCATTTTATGTAAGTAAAAAATATATTGATGAGTAATTTTTTTTTTTGTATTTTCTCCGACCAATTGATTTTCAAGGACTTTTTATGAATGTTACTACTTTAGAGACTTCTAAAATATCAATTAGCAAACTGATTTCCGGCTCTTTTTTAATAGCCGGAACAATGATTGGTGCTGGCATGCTTGGTATACCAATGTCTACTGCAGCATCCGGATTTATTCCCGCTTGCATGACTACATTTGCAGTTTGGTTTTTTATGTTAGTAACGGGCTTTTTATTATTGGAAGTAAGCCTGCATATGCCAAAAGGTTCCAATTTCCTTTCCATCTCAGAACATTTTCTAGGTAAAGCTGGAAAATATTTTATCGGTGCAATGTTTATGTTTCTTTATTATTGCCTAATCATTGCGTACATTGCGGGTGGAGCTCCTCTTTTCGGTGAGCTTATAGGCAAGGGAATGCACTTGTCCTCATTTAGCTATTTAATTTTTAGCGCAATTTTTGGATTGGTTGTTTACTTAGGAACAAAGTGGGTTGATAGAGTCAATATTGTATTAACCTTTATTATGTTCGGTCTTTTTTTTCTTGTGGTGATCACGGGATTTAATTTCGTAAACCCAACAAATCTTGCTCATCATAATTTTTCTAAAATGTTTTTATCGGTACCTGTGTTGTTTGGTGCATTTGGATATCACAATGTCATTCCAACATTATGTGATTATTTAGAAAGAGATAGAAAAGTACTCTCTTTGTCTTTAGTTTTTGGAACGCTGATTTCACTTAGCATCTATATCATATGGCAGCAAACAGTATTGGGAGCAGTAAGCATTGAAGCTCTTCAAACAGCAATGGATGAGGGGAAAACTTGTGTAGCAGCTTTACAGGAAATAGCCTCAAGTTCCAGTCTGTATCGATATGGCAAGTATTTTGCAGCAGCAGCTCTATCTACTTCACTTTTAGGAGTCTCTCTTTCTGTAGTAGATTTTTTACATGACGGATTCACTCAAAAACAAATAAATGTTCAACGAGGCTTGCTTTGTTTTTTAGTATTTGCTCCATGTGCAGCATTTGCCATTTTTAATCCTACGATCTTTTCCAAAGCTTTAGGACTTGCTGGAGGAGTAGGTGAAGCTATTTTAAACGGAATTTTTCCTATTTCTCTTGTCTGGGTGGGATTTCATTACATGAAACTGCCTTCTGAAAGAATGAAATACTACTACGGGAAAAGATACCTTACCTTTTTATTACTTTTAGGACTTTTAACAGTAGGAATTGAAATATATGACTTGCTCTAAAACTATAGAACAGCACTGCCTTTCTCCTTCAAATGGTCTCGATCTACAAAAATTGGGAGCAATTTTATACAGGAGAAAACAACTATCAATTAGTGAAGAGACTAAATCTGCATTGCAGGAAACCAATGGATTTATCAATTACTTACTTGAAAAAAATATCAAAGTCTATGGAATTACAACAGGATTTGCAGATTTAAGAGATAAAGTGGTTCAACCTCATCAGGCAGCCGAACTTTCCAAGAATATAATTTCTAGCCATGATGCAGGAATTGGAAAATACTTGGATTTAGATGTTGTACTTGGAGCAATGATTATTTGCTCTAACTCACTATCAAAGGGGCATTCAGGAATTAGACTTGATAGCTTAGAAACATTAGTTTCCATGGTCAATGAAAGAATTATTCCTCTGATTCCTGATACAGGGTCACTAGGTGCTAGCGGGGACTTAGCTTTTTTAGCAAGGCTAGGTAACTGCATGTCGGGTGAAGAGGTTCCTGTAAATTATAATGGAACCGAGATGCTTGCATCTGAAGCATTGAAGCAAGCCAATATACAGCCATTTAAACCAAAAGCAAAAGAAGGACTAGCCCTTATTAATGGAACAGCTTTTATGGCATCCATGGCAGCTATTTCTTTTTATAAACAGGTTCATTTTGTTGAAAATTTATTCTCCTTGATGGGGCTTTTTCTGCCAGCAGTTGGTGCCATTGATGCAGCATTTTATGGCTCTATTCACAACATTAGAAAGCAGTCCGGACAGGCATGGGTAGCTAAAGTCATAAGGTCTCTTACAATGGACTCGCCATTCATAGATCGTGAAAGTGTCCAAGATGATTATTGCATCCGATGTATTCCTCAAATTTTTGGTCCTAAAATGGAAATGCTTTTTGAAGCAGTCTCTCGCATTGAAAAAGAAATTGATGCAGTTACCGACAACCCTTTGATTTTTAAAGAGGATAAAATCACTCCAGATATAGCCCTTAATCGCATTATTTCTTTTAAAGGAGCTCCTTGGGCTGTGATATCTGGTGGAAACTTTCATGGGGAATACATGTCTACTTATGCAGATGTCATGAGGATGTGTAATGCAAAGTTGGCCCTTACAATAGAAAGGCAAATCACTTACATGTTAAATCCAAGTAGAAATAAAGGTAAACTTCCTACCTATCTAATAGCAGATCCTCAAAAAGCAGGCCTTTATTCAGGGTATATGATTGCACAGTATACAGCTAATGCTTTAGTGCAAAAAATAGCTTATCTTGGAAATCCTGTTTCTACTTTTAATTTAACAAGCGCTAACGAGTCGGAAGATGTAGTCAGTTATGGAGCTACTTCCTGTCAAAAACTATTAGAACAAATCGAATTTTTAAATGAGCTTCTAGCCATTTATTTAAATGTTGTAATGCAAGCTTATGCTATTACGAGAAAAAATATTACCGACCTACCTAGTCATATCTTTTCGGAGAAACTTTTTAGTCTTATTCAAAATGGAATGGATCTTTATCAATTTCCAATAGATCGAGAGGAAATTTTCCATAAACGTTATGACCTTGCCTTAAAACTATTAAGTGACACTGAAATACGAAAGTGTGCTGATTTTCCTGTAGTTAAGCAGCTTAATAGTGAAGGTAAAAAATTTTTATCATCTGAATTTAATTTCATCTATAAAAACTGAGGTAAATATGACAAGCAGAGTAAATCCAGCATCAAGTACACCGCTTCCTCCTATTGCAGAAGAAGTAGTAAATGATTGCGAATCTACGATTAATAATGTGGCAGGTGTTTTAAAAGTGCCAGGGCATATCAGGGGGTTTTCCAACTATGACTTATCTGAACAAACTGTTTTTAACAAATGGAAGCAAATAACAGGAAAAAGTTTTGCTTCTTATGGCTTTTCTCCTGTTGAACTTAGACCTTTTGAATTAAGAGAGCATTTAGAAGCTAAAGGGGGAATTGGAAAGCAAATTTTTGGTGTCTACCGTATGGATGGGAACTTAATTACTGATTTGGGATTGCCATTTGACCATACCTTGCCACTGGCTCTATTTGTAGCGCAAAGACATCGAGAAATTCCGTTTCCTTTTATGAGGCAAGCTATTGGTGTCGTTTATCGAGGAGAAAATCCTCAAGCTGGAAGGTTTAGAGCATTTTATCAAGCGGATGTTGATGTCATTGCGCCTAAGCTTGAACTCACTTCAGATGCCGAGTGTCTAGCTTCTCTTATGACTGCACTTACAGAGCTTAATATTGGAACTTTTACAACATATATCAATCACATTGGGATTGTATATGGCATTCTAGATGCTTTTGCTATTCCAGAAGATCTTAGGAAAAATGTATTAACAGAGTTAGATAAGGCTGATAAAGTATCCGAAGAAGAACTATTTACAAACTTACAGAAAATTTTAGCTGGTATACCTAAAAAAGAAATTGAAAACCTCATGGAGGTATTTTCTTTTAGAGGACCTATTGAGAAATTCCCTATAGAGAATTATTCAGAGCAAACTAAACAGGCCTACAGTGATTTATGTGAAATTGTAGATACGCTAAGAGCTTTTGGTATTAACACTGAAGCTATTCAAGTAGCTCCTAACATTGTGCGTGGTCTTGACTATTATACTGGTCTTGTTTTTGAAACATTCCTTCATGGAAAAGAACAGTATGGAAGTATCATGAGTGGTGGTAGATATGATAAATTAGTAGAAACGTTCCAATCTGACGTGCACTTAGAAGGAGTGGGTGGATCTATTGGTCTTACTAGATTGTTTGACATTTTATCAAGACATGGTGAAATCCCTAAAAGAGAGGTTTCCACTTCTGATATTTTTGTAGGGTATAGAACAAAAGAGCAGAAACAGTTTGCTATTTCTTTAGCTAGAAAGCTTAGAGAATATGGAGCAAATGTTACTTTATACCCTAATAAAAGCAATATAAAAAAGCAGTTAACGTACGCATCTAGACTAGGTGTTCCTGTAGCTTTATTAGCTATGGATCATGACTCATTTGTCGTTAAGAATATGTACGACTTGCAAGATAAGAAAGGCACAGACTGTCCAACACAAGATGCAGCAATAGAACACTCTTTACAGTTACTTAGAAGCAATGAACAAAACTAAAGAGTATTTTCTAGCTTCACTAGTAACGCTGTCTGTTTTTTCTACAGACCTTTACTTGTCGTCATTTAAAGAACTTAAATCTGTTTTTGGATGTCAGTTATCTGACATCCAATGGAGCATTAGTGCCTATTTGATGGGCTTTGCTTTTTCTATGTTGTTATGTGCGATGCTTTCAGACTCTATAGGTAGAAAAAAGACTATTATGCTGGGACTTGCTGTATACTTTTTTGCCTCTTTAATATGTATGAACGCAAAAACATTATTTGTTTTTTCCTCAGGAAGGTTTTTTCAGGCATTTGGAGGGTGTACAACTAGTATAGTGACGAGAGTTATTGCTAGAGAAGCGTATACTGGATCTAAAGCAACAGGAGTTTTGTCTAATATGTTCATTATTATGGCTATATCTCTTTTACTTGCTCCTGTATTAGGAGGTTTTATTCAAGAAGCGTTAGGTTGGAAAGGGCACTTTGTGTTCATGGCGGGTTTTAGTTTCACCTTATTCGCCTTTTCTTTTCCTCTACTGCAGGAAACATTTACTGAGAAAGTAAAAGTTTCCCTATTGTTGGATGATTTTAAGACAAAAACAAAAGAAGTATTTTCCGTTCAAACTTATCGTATCCATTTATTTTTAATTGTTACTCTTTGGATAAGTTTTTTTACCTTCATATCAGGATCTTCTCTATTATTTTTAGAATATTTTCAAAAAACTCCTTCGGAGTTTGGTTTGATCTATGCAGCTGTAATGCTAGGGTTCATGATTGGCAACTTTCTGTCAAAACGTAGTGAAAGGATGCTCTCAAAAGGTGTTGCCCTTATTTCCTTAGCCTCAGTGCTTTTTGTTAGTACATTATGGTTTAGCAATCTCTACGTAGTTGTTTTTACAGCTTTTACCTACATGGCAGGCCTTGGAACTATCCTTCCTATTTCTCAAGTAAAAGCAACACAGGATATACAAAGTCAAGTGAGTGTTGGATTTAGTTGGATGTACTTCATGCAGATGATTTTTGCGGCAATTGGAGGTATTTTACTTCATAGATTTCCAGTAAATCCCAAAATGCCCCTTCTTGTGATGGCGTTGATTGGTTGTTTGCAAGTCTTCCTTTATTTTACAAAAATAAAGGAAGAAGAAAATGAGTTGGCAACTATAAGTTAAGTTACTTTTCCTTTTTCTGGGTTATTATTTCATGAATGCTTTTAGCTAAGGCTTCTACTGACTCAATAGTGTTGTAAATAGAAAAAGAAATTCTGACATTATTTGTTACTGTCCAATCTTTTCTGCCTAGAGATTCTAAAATTCTTGATTTTGTGCCACAGACGCTGCTGCAGGCAGATCCACCTGATATAAACAATCCTTTTTGAGAAAGGCCTTGTATGAGTAAGTTTCCTCGAATCTCCTCAAAAGCGATAGAGGAAATATAAGGTGTTGTAAGCTCAAGAGGAACTATTCTTTGAAATGTAACATTTAGCTCATCTAGTACATTAGTCAAGTGAGCGTTGAGACTACGGGCGTGGTTCAAGTTATCAGAAATGTTTCTGCAACCAAGGTCTACTGCCTTTGCAAGAAGAGAAGCTAAAATAGGATCGGTAGTACCTGGTCGATAACCTGATTCCTGCCCGCCTCCATAAAGAAGTGGTTGAATGCGAATATCTGAGTTTAAATAAAAGCATCCAATTCCCCTTGGTGCTCCTATTTTATGACCAGATACAATGAACGCATCTACTGTGCTTAAGTCAAATGTTGTTTGTGTTTTGCAAATTGTCTGAGAGCTATCTGTTAGAAATAAAATATCTTGTGAGCTATTTTTGACAAGAGAAGACAGTTTGGTGATATCTTGTCTAACCCCAACTTCATTATTATCAGCTATAATGCATACTATGGCTGTATTATCAGAAAGGGCATTTTTCAAGGACTCTTCATCAACGGTGCCATTACTATCCACATTTAATAGTTTTACTGTCCAACCTCTTCTTTTCAATGACAAAGCGGTATTATAAACGGAGAGATGTTCTATTGGAGAGATAATGATTTCATTTCTTTTAGATTGTATTTGTTGAAGGTGATTTGCATAACCTTGAATAATTGTATTTATCCCTTCTGTTGCCCCAGAAGTAAAATATATGTTTTTAGCGAAGGTATTCATACAGTTGGCTATTTCTTTTCTAGACGTTTCTAATAACTGTAGTCCTTTATGACCTAACTCATGTGACGAGAAAGGATTAGCATAATATTGAGAATATAAGTTGCCCAATTCGCCTACGATATTTGGAAAAACCGGATAGGATGAACAGCTGTCAAAGTAATTTTCCATATATTCCTCTTTAAATGTATGGTTGATATTTTTCTAAAAGTCCTCTTTCATTTACTAGCTCAAAAAACGCTTTAAAGCCGTGGCTTTTATATGACTGAAGCTTTTTTTTGTTAATTTCCGTAATTTCACACTTACTCATGCCTGAAGTGGTAATAAATTGTGTGCATTTGCATTGAATAGCCTCAGATATTGTAAGAGCTGCAACTATACCTGAGTTAATTTTTTCTCCAATTGCTGGGTCATCATCTCTTGAGTAAATACTTAAAAAATCTACGTTTGGATTTAAGCTAAACATTAAACCTGCGTAGGTGCCTGGACACAAAATCCCAGATATTTTTGAGTAAAGGAGTATCACCCCTGATTTTTTCACTTTAAGTAATGGATTTAAAGTAAGGTCTGATGGGTGAATAGAAGATTCTTCATCGAGCCACCAGTCGCCACCCATTGTGAGAGTTTCTTGTGTATGATCTAAAATAAAGGGATGGGCTAAACCAAAATTATCATCCAACATGTCTTTCAAGAAAAAAGCTCCATATTCGTTAAAAATAAGGGAATTGTCTTTTGTTTTTTTTAGTTTCTTTTTTAATCCTTTCATTATTTTTGTACTTAGATTGCTCAATTGCGTTTGCAGAGAGAAACAAACTTCAATATCGCTGTATTTACGAATAAGGTCCTGATATGAGGAAGGTAGAAGATCGAATATCTTATTTTCTAATAGGACTTGTTTAAAACTGTTACGATGGTGGATTTTTTCAAAATTTTTAGTCGTGTCTGAAAAGCAAATGTGGACAGTGCATTTTTTTTGGAAGTAGCGCAATTTAGACGCCAGCTCAAAGGCTAGTTGCAGCGTATTTTCTTCACTAGAAGAAGGATGCATCTTGTTATGTCCAAATACATACTTTCCATCTTTTGTTCCTAAAGAAGTATGTCCTGCATCGATTACAAGATATTCTTTAGACTGGCTAGCATAATGATCAATGTCAAATGCTGTAAGTAACTGATTAATAGATGTTGTCATGGCAATTTTTTTAATTTCAAAAAATTATCAATGAATCAAAAAAAAAGTTCAAGAGGAAGCGAAAAGTAACTTTAATTCCTTTAGGCGGGAATTAATTATTTGCATTGTAAGAAAAAAGAGGAGGTAATGAAAATTCCCTCCTCTTTTTTCTTAAGATTATTGATGATAATTAGAAATATTTTTCTAATTACGAAAAAATGACTTTAAACGCATGGCTTTTGAGCGAGCAATTGCAAGAAACTCATAATTTAAATTTCTACACCTAGAGCTGTAGATCTCTTGTAATTGGTTATTATCTATAATATGAGAAAGTCCTTCACATGTTGTATTTGATTCAGATAGATTAACCTTTTTTAAGCAGGTTGCCTTTGAAAAAAAGGTTCTTAGATATCTCTCATCTAACTGCCCACATCTTTCTAAGTAAAGTACCTCTAATTTGTTATCGACTGGAATATGAGAAAGTCCTTTACCTGTCGTAGGTGAGGAAGATAGAAGGGCTTCTTTTAAGCAGGTTGCCTTTGGAAAAAAGATTATCAAATATTCATCATCAAGATTATAACAACTTGATAAGCTAAGAAATTCTAATTCATTATCAACTGGAATGTGAGAAAGTCCTTTACCTGTAATACTTGTGTATGATAGATCAGCTTTTTTTAGTTGAGCTGCTTTTGAGAAAAAGCATCCTAAAAACTCATCATTAAGACATTGACAGTTCTTTAAGCTAAGAAATTTTAACTGGTTATCATCTGGGATGAAAGAAAGTCCTTCACCAGTTGTGTATACACGGAAAAAGTCAATTATTGTCAGTCGATTTGCCTTTGAAAAAAAGATTTTGAGAAATTCTTCATTAAGATTAACGGGAGGCAATGATTGTTGATGAATGATTAGACTTTCTAATTGGTTATCTACAGGAAGGCAAGAAAGTTCTTTACCTGTTATTTTGGCATCTGATAAATCAACTTTTTGTAGTTGAGCTGCTTTTGAGAAAAAGCGCCCTGTAAATGTCTCATCAAGATTACGACAACTTGGTAAGCTAAGAGATTTTAGTTGGTTATCAGCTGGAATATGCGAAAGTCCTTTACCTGTCGTAGGTGAGTAAGATAGAAGGACCTCTTTTAATTGGGTTGCCTTTGGAAAAAAGATGACCAAATGTTCTTCCTTAAGATTAATACAACATGATAAGTTAAGAGATTTTAGTTGGTTATCAACTGGAATATGCGAAAGTCCTTCACTTGTAGTCATTGTGCGTGACAGATCAACTTTTTGTAGTTGGGCTGCCTTTGCGAAAAAATCTTTAAAAAAACCTTCCTCAAGGCTTTCACATTTACTCAATTCAAGCATTTTTAACTGGCTACCCTCTGGGATGAAAGAAAGTCCTTTTCCAGTTGTGCCTGACGAAGATAAACCGACTATTTGTAATTGAGTTGCCATTGAAAAAAATCTTTCCAGAAATGTCTCGTCAAGGTTTTTACATCCTCTTAAATAGAGAATTTCTAATTGATTGCCGTCTGGAATATGCGAAAGTCCTTTACCTGTTGTACTTGTAAAGGATAAATTAACTTTTTTTAGACCAATTGCTTTAGCAAAAAATGTGGCAAGAAATTCTTCATTTATATTTTCACACTGTTGTAAAGTAAGCTCCTTTAAATGGTTTCCAGGTGGAAGAAGAGTAAGCCACTCACAAGTTGTGTTTGTTTGGGATAAATCAACTTCTTTTAATTGAGCTGCTTTTAAAGCAAAGATTTTCAGAAATTCTTCATTAAGATTTCGACAACCTTTTAAATTAAGATTTTCTAATTGGTTATCAGCTGAAATTTGAGCGAGTGCTTCTCCTGTGATATGCGAATCTGAAAGATCTAAAGATTTTAAATTAGGAAGTAATGCAATAATCTGCATAAGTTGATTATCTGTATAAGAGGCACCTGAAAAGCTTTCAACGAGTGCTAGTTTTTCTTTAGAAAGACTTTCTAAAAAAAGCATTCCTTCTGAAAATCCTGCGCTAAATTTAAACTTGATTACTTCTGAGAGGAACTTACTTGTAATTCTGGAGTTGGGATCTAAAAGTTCATGAAACTTTTGAGTAACTACAGCATCTATAAGCTGGGGACAGCTTTCTAGGAATATAGGCCTATCCCAGTGGGGAAGCTTTAAAATAGATTGCATAAGAGCAATCTGACATGTTGGTGTGTGAGATGCTGCTAGCCAAAGCTTGTTAACTCGACCGCTAAGGAGTAATTGCTCAGGGGGCAAAAAGGATAGTATTCTTGCTAAGAAGCTTTTTGGTGTCGAAAAATTGGAAGTAGGGGATATAGCGCTCATGTGTGAACCTCAATATATTTGATAATATTATTTTTTTAAGGTGGTAAACCTTAAGTGAACTTAGGTAAAAAGACAAGAAAAACTCATTAAAGTAAGTATTTTTTTTAAAAAGGGGTAGTCCCACTTACTGTCTTAATTTACAAAAAAAAGTGCTTTTTTTGCTAATTTCTCGAAAAAACTTTGCTAATTTCTATTGGCCAGAGTAATATCCAAGAGTATAATTAGTGTAAATACTACGCTAATGAAATTAAGTGTTTTTGTCTCAACAGTTTAGATCTTTCTTGTCTTTATTGAGTTGCAGCAAAAATTAATGTAAAAAAAATTTTTAAGGAATGTTTGTATGAAACTTTTTGTAGGGAATATACCCTTTGCTAGTAGTGAATCTGAAATGAGAGATTTGTTCTCAGAAAAATATACTTCACTAACTAGTTTTAAACTTATTATGGATAGAGAAACTGGAAGATCTAGAGGTTTTGGATTTGCTGAGTTTTCTTCTCAAGAAGAAGCTGAGCAGGCTGTTGCAGAATTAAATGGCTATAATTTCAATGGAAAAGAACTCGTTGTTAACGAAGCTCGCCCTCAAGAAAAAAGAACTGACAGAGGACGTCCATTCAAGAATAATCGTTATTAAACGTATAGAGCCTATCTTTTTGATAGGTTCTTCTTTTTATGTCTTCAGTTTCGTTCCCTGATCAAAATAGACTCAATAGTTTACTTGAGCATCATTTGGATCTTTCTAATACTAAAATTGACTCTGATATCAGAAAATTCATTATTTCTATAACAGCTAAATACTTTTCTAACCTTCCATTTAAAGGATCTATTTTTGTGCATTTAGATATACAAAAATTATGGAAGGAAAAAGTTATTGATGTTGCAGAAAATGAAGAAACACTAGTGCAACTTAAACTTTTTGATTCACTTATAAAGTCATTAACTTAATAAAAATTTTTCTATTTTTGATAAAGTTTGTCTTGATTTAAATATTTTCTTGGTTTGAAATTCTCATTTTAAGAATGTGTGTAATATGAGAGTTTTTCTTCCTAAACTAATAGTTGTATCCTTAATATTATTAACAGGGTGTCATATTCCAGGTACTATGACCATGGAGGGATCCGGAGGAAGAAACGCATACAATATTGCAATTCAAACATCTAATAGCGAGCAAATGTTATTAAACCTTGTTCGTCTAAGGTATTTTGACAATCCATATTTTATTGATGTAAGTAGTGTTACAACTCAGTTTACCTATCGATCTGAAGCTAGTGCTTCTATTCCGATACCAGGTTTTAGCACTAGTAACCCATTAGTATTGGGAGGAGACGTCTCTTGGCAGAATCAACCGACATTACAGTTTACTCCGTTAGAAGGGCAGGCCTTTTCCCAGCAGTTATTAACTCCTATAGATTTACAAGCCATTCAGCAGCTAGTCTATTCTGGATGGGATGTTGATAGAGTGTTCCGTTTAGTGATTCAAAGTTTTGATCAACTTACTAATGCGCCCGAAGCATCGGGCCCTATAGTAGATCAAATTCCTCATTACCAAACCTTTTTTGATGCAACAAGGCTTTTGCGCTATTTCCAGTTAAGAAATGAACTGAGAATGGGGGTTAAAGTTTCAGAAGACGAAAAAAAATTGCAAATTGCGTTTCCCTATGAAGGGGAAGAAGCTAAAAAATTAGCACGCTTGCTTAAAGGAGTATATACATCTAACGGCAATTATGTCTTGAGTATGGAATTAGGTTTTAATGTTAAAGGGCAGATTGGGGTTTACCCTAGGTCAATTTTATCTTGCATGTACTATTTGAGTCGTGGAGTTGAAGTACCTGAAGAAGATATTCAATGCGGAAGGGCGGCAGTTACTAAACCTGAAAATGGAAGTGTCTTTAAATGGACAGATGTTGTCGGTTCATTGATGACAATTAAAAGCTGCAGTCATACTCCTAAAAATGCTTATATTGCTATTAAATATCGAGGAAACTGGTTTTATATAGATGATGCAGATGCGCATTCTAAGCAAACATTTTTACTACTTTTACAATTATATAACTTACAAGCAGGCATACCTCAAGTAGCGCCTCCGGTTTTAACGCTTCCCATTGGTGGGTAAATAATATTATTAAGGAGAAATAATGGACCCTATTCAAATTGACCTTTTATCTGTTTTTATTGCGGCAATTGTATACATGCTTATCGGGTGGCTTTGGTATTCGCCATGGTTTTTTGGAAAAACATGGCTGAAATTAAGTCATATAAAGTCAGATAAAAATAAAATGGGGTTGGCTTTTTTTTTAGGATTTATCAATGCAGTTTTTATATCTTTTTTCTTAGCCTTGCTTTTGGGGTTTTTAAGGGTAAACACAGCATTGGATGGTTTTTTTGTAGGCTTTGGAGTTTGGTTAGGGTTTGTAGTAACAACTCAATTTTCCAGTGTTATCTGGGCTAAACAGTCTTTTCGGCTTTTCTTAATAAATATAGGCTGTTGGTTTTTTTCCTTTATATTTATGGGCGGGATCTTAGGGGCTTAACTGGATTTCTGCAAGAACAGGTAAGTGATCAGATGCTGTGGCAGCTTCCATGAAAATATGTGCATGAGAAATTTTTATTCCATTGCCAGTAAAAAGGTAATCTAACTTTACTTGTGGGTCATTAGATGGAAAGCTAAAATAGGCACGAGGATCCTTTATATACTTTTCTTTCGAAACGTCCTGAGTAAATCCTTTAGATCGAATCAGTTCCACTGTTTGTTCGTTATGAGAATCTTTTTTACTAACGGCAGTTTGGCTTGCATCTTCTGGAGGCTGCACATTAAAATCTCCGCCGATAATTTTAGGTCCTTTCATTTGATTTATCCACGTTAGTACATGACTTATTTGCTTTTCTCTTTCTTTTTTAGACCATGGATCTAGATGCAGGTTGACTAAGGTAATTATTTTTTCACCTACTTGCACATCAGCTTTTTGAACTCCATGGGGATTATAAAGCCATTTTACAAAGAAAGGAATTTCCCTAGATAAAGTAAATTCTTTGGAAATATTATTTCTTAAAGGAAACTTTGATAAAATGCACAGGCCATGGCTTAGTTGACCATGTCTCCCATTATAATCAGGGAATAATCTTCTTTTCCACTGTGGTGCTGTAGCGTAAAAAGAATATTGGGCCTTTTCAGCTAAATATTTTGCCTGATTTATCCTGTAAGATCGATTTGAATACAAGTCTACTTCTTGCAGAAAAACAATATCTGCGTCAGATTTTATTAGGATATTCGCAAGTTCATCTAATCTTTCTTTAAAACCATTTCTATCTATTTTTTCTTTAATCGTAGCAGTTAGCCCTACTCCATAGTGAATATTATATGTCATTACTTTCAAAGATTTAGGAACTGTTTTCTCTTTTAATGACAGAGTTGTTCCTATTACAGGGTAGGAGTCAATAGGATTGAAGGGTAAGTTGTTGATCAATGTGAATGAGAACAAGCTTATACACAGAAATCCAATAAATATGGCAAAAAAACCGAAGATTTTTTTCAAAATCTTCATAATACCTACCCCTATTTTTTAATTAATTTTTAAATAACTAAAAAGGCTAATTATTGCAATAAAGGTAGTTTTTTATGTTTTTTACGTCATTAGTGATAATGCCATCAATGTTACACTGGATCATCTTATCAAAAACAGCTTTTTGATCTACTGTCCAGACCCAGACTTTTACCTTTTTTTGATGCAATTTTGAGATCACATCCTGATTAACTGCAGGATAAGCAATAGCTAGGTGATCAATTTCTAAATTAAGGAAATGTATTACATTTTTCCATGGCTCACATATTCCCATTAAAGGGATGTCAGGAGATTTTTTCTTTATATAAGCTAGAATGTCTAAAGACATGCTAGCTAAAAAATAATTCTGTTTAGGAGGATTATTTTTAATAACCTCTAAAATCTTGTCGCATAATACCCTGTAAGGGCAACTTCCTTCTTTTATCTCTATCATTAACCCTGTGCTTGTATTTTCCATACATAACACTTCTTCTAAGGTTGGAACTTTTTCTCCTTTAAGGGTAATTAAAAGATCTACCAGATATTTTTCCCGTTCTACTGCAAATGCAAGATCGTGAATGACAATAGGGACTTTTTCGGGAGAAAGGTGAACATCAAACTCAATATAGTCAGATTTAAGCTCGATGGCTTTTTTAAATGCCTTAATAGTATTTTCAGGAGCTTCTTTAGATGCGCCTCTATGGGCAATTATTTGAATTTCAGATCCGAAAAGAGGAAATACATGGGTAAAGAAAAGTAAATGTAAGAAATACCTAAGAATATAATGTCCACTTTTAAGACACATGCAATTGTTAATTTTTGTTCTGTTTTTTTAATAGCTGTATCGTGATTAAAGGAATAGCAAAAAAGATTTTTGTAAAAAAATGTAGAATATCTCCCTACATTTTTTTCAAAAATGTTAGACTTAATCATAAAATTAAAGACGTTACAAATGACTAAGAATATTTTAATTATTGCAGCATCTGGTGGAGGGGGTCTTATCCAAGCTGCCAACGCAAAAAAACAAGAGCTTTCTGAAAAATATCCTGGATGCAAAATTGTTTACCGAGATGTATTACTTGATTGGATTGGAAGACCAATTGGACCTTGGGCTGTCAGGATGTGGAATAAATGGCAAAAAAAAGGAGATATCAAAAGTTTAGAAAGGCTATTGTCAAAGCAATGGCTTGCAGATATTTTATTTTGGCCACAGATTTTTATCCGGACTTTAAAAATCTTGTTTCGAGAAGAAATAGATATTGTGATCGACTCGCAAAATGTAGGTACTTCAGCTGTCCTTACCGCTCTTAGAATTTACAATACTAAAAGAAATAAAAATGTTTTCTTAGAAAAAGTCGTTGTCGATCTTCCTACTAAGTTAAATACTCACTATTTCAAGCCAATTAAGAAGATCAAGGAAAAAAATAAAAAATACCTAAAGGTGATTACCATAGAACCACTTCTCGAAGATTATCAAACTGAGGAGATGTTTTGGCAAGAAAACTGTGCACTTACTTTAGAAAGCATTATTTATGAAAGATTTGCGATTAGAAAATTTTTTAAAAAATATCAAAATAGAGAGTCGTGTAAGGACATTTTTAATATTGAAATACAAACACATAATGCTGAAGAAGAAAAAATGTCAGAAGACCTTTTATCCAAAAGTTCATTAAGCTTTGCTAAGGAAAAAGGAACCTTTTCTTTAACAATAAAGCCAAAAGATATTCTTATTACCATTTTACTGGGCTCACAACCTGCAAAAGAAGCTACGTTGCTATACATCAAAGGGATTATAGATTTGGCTTGTAAAAATGCAGCTAAAAACTATCACCTTTTTGTCTTTTCTTCTTATCATGAGCCAAAGGCAAAGTCACTATTTTTTGAAGTGTTCTCTTTTGTAAAAAATCATCCAGAAAAACCCAAAAACCTAACTATTTTGCCACTTTCTTTTCAGAATGAAAGCACTATTGCACCCATTTTTTACAGAAGTAATATTACTTTTACAAGATCTGGCGGACAAACTGCAATGGAACTTATGTGTGTCATGCACGGGCAGATACTTGTTCATTCTGAAGCAAAGAAAAAAACAGACCGAACTTCCTTATTAAAGGGAATATTTGCTTGGGAAGCTGGAAGCGCTATGTATTTAGAAGAGAAAAGAGGAGCTAAGATAGTTACTCCTCATACTTTTAAAGAGCATATTCAGAGTTATTTTAATGCTGAATAAGATATAAAACGAATCCTTCCCAGTTTTTCGTGTTAATCAATTCCAATAACGCATCATGGTGAGTAAGGGACATTTGTATTTCTTTCATGAAATCTTTTAAATATTTCTGGGTTCTTCCTTTTTGTGTTTCGACAGTCATGTTAGGTGTAATTCCATCTAGGAAGCCATTTCTTTTAAAGTAATCATCAAAAATAGCTGGCATGCATACCTTTTTAAGATATTCGTCTTTCATAATAACTGTTAAGAACACAAGAGGGTGGACTCCGTTAATTTTATCACCTTGTTCATTTAACTCACTTCGATGCATTAAAAGCCATAACTTGCTGTTTTCAGCCATAGAAGTGATGATATAAGTGATAATCTCCTGGTCTTCTTTTGTTAAGCGAAGTTGAGAAAAAGATTTGTTTTGATTCTTATCAGGCTTTACTTTGACAATCCCAGCTAATGGTATAAATGAACTTTGCTGAAAGATTGAATGAGAAAAAGAGTTATTGGAAAACAAAAAAGCTAAAAAAAATGCAGAAACAAACCAAAACCTTTTTGAACACTTTAAAGAAGAAGACATGAGATACTCCTTAGATGAGTTAAAAAAAAATCTTTAAAAATTTAACTTATCAAATTTTTTGTTGCCAGTGAATATTTTTCGCGATTAAGCTCTTACCTTTTTTTACCCTTAGCGAGGTTACAATGACAGTTTTTTTATATGGTCTTTTAACAGACCCTTATGTTGAAGCGTGGAAAAATATTAACTCTTCTCTTTCTGATAATTCAAGAGAACATTCTATAACAACTGTTGGATTACAAGTTCTGCGTTTTTTAAAAGGAGTATTTTTGCTCATTCCTTTTTTTAACATTGTAGTGTACAAAATAACAGCATCACCAGTCAAAACCGTTAGCAAAGCTGCTACGTTAAAATCTCCTCCAGTTAATATTTTTCTAAGTGAAGTTAGATCTAATGACAGCAAGAGTGCATCTCAAAAGAGAGCTGCTTTTCCAGGTGGTTTTTTGCCGACAAAAGAGCAAGAAAAAACAGTTCACTTCATTGTTACCTCTTTGGCTACGAAAAATTCACTATGGTTAAGCATGAATGCTTCTAATATGGAAAGGAAAGGCAAATCCATCGAAAACTTGCATTCACTTGCTTTTTTACACTGCATTTTTCAAGATAAAGACTGTAAGAATAAACATATGCCTAAAATATTAGATTCTTGGATTATCAAGCAGCGTTTCTTAAGTGACTTGTCAAAGAATTTAACAAAAGCAGTAAAGCATCAGTCCTTCCAAAGATACTTATCAGCATTTATGTCTTCCTTAAATATTGCGGAGGATAATAGAGAAAAAATTATTCATTGGATTAGAACACAGAGAAATGAAGAGTTCTTAAGATTTTTAATTGCTCATTAAATATAGAATTTATCTTATTTTTTTGTTAAAAAGTAGGTGTAACGACCATTTTGTTTAATGAAATCATTCGCCAAATTATTTTTACTAATAGCTTTTTTATTTATAGTTGCTGTTTCTTCTATAAAGCTTAAGAAACTAGCAACGGGTGGGTTTAAATTAACGAAGCTCTTACATGTAAAAAAAGTAGTTCCCTTTCCTGAAGATGTTAATTCTTATGATTTATTAAAAATCTTGAATCAACCCTATCGATATTTAGATAGGGGAACGCAGTTTTATGTTTTTGAAAGTAAAGATAAAAAATATGTGATCAAGTTACTGCGATCAGATCGGTTGACCCATACCCTTTTAGATAGATTTTTTCTGACATATAAAAAAAGAAAAAGAATAGAAAAGTATGCTGAAAAAACAAATTCTTTTATCAGCGCTTGCAAAATGGCTGATCATAATCTACCTCAAGAGACAGCCGTTATTTACTTTCATCACCATATTTCTTCTGATCTTCCGACTATTACTTTAATTGATAATGTCCATTTAAAGCAGTCTATAAATCTTAATAAGTATTGCTTTGTTGTGCAAAAAAAGGTGAAATTGATTAAAGAAGCGCTCTATGATGCTCAGCAAAATAAAGACCTTGTTTTAGGAAAAAAATTTGTAGCTTCCTTTTTTGACACAATCTCTTCAAGAATCCAAAAAAATATTGTTAATACTGATCCTAATTTTTTAGAAAATTTTGGCGTGTTAGGAGAAACAGTTGTGGAATTAGATTTTGGAGATTTTACACTTGTTCCCCATTTACATGAAAATCATAAAAGTTACACTTCAGAAATCGATAAGCACGCAATTCAACTTAAAAGTTGGCTTATTAAATATTGGCCTGAACTTGTCGAATATTTTGATATTCAACATCAGAAAAACATTGCGCAATGAAGAAAATTATTACTATCAGCTTGTTCTTGATCGTTGGCTATGCTGGCTATTTGCGCCTGGATGGATTTCAGGTGCCAAAAATCATAAATAATGAATTAAGTAGTCCAAAATGGGACATGCAAGGTGAGATTTCTTCTGGTGAAAAAAGGGAAATTTCCGAGTTATTAAAGCAAGACTTTATCTATTTAAACAAAGGCCATCAATGCTTTGTTTTTGAAAGTGTTGATGGGAAATATGTATTAAAATTAATTAATCATGACAGATTTAAATTACCTGAGTATTTAAGGGTTTTTTCTTTTTTGCCTTTTATGCAAAAAATTGAGTCGAATAGAAAAAAAAGGCTTAAGCCAACTTATGAAAGTTTTTACTTAGCATATAAATACCTAAAAAAAGAGACAGGTTTAATATACCTGCAGCTTGGTGAAAACGACTTGTCTAGCGACTGTATTTCTCTAATAGACCGCACGAAGGTAAAACATAAGGTGCCTGTTGCAAAGCTTCAATTTATGATTCAAAAGAAGGTAGAAATGATTTACCCAAGCTTGGATAAGATTTACCATGAAGAAGGTAAAGAGGCTTTTAAGAATGCTATAGATTCATTTGCAAAGGTCTTAATTACAAGGTGTTTAAAAAATATTGTCGATGATGACCTCGACGTTGCTATTAACTATGGCTTTATTGAAAACAAAGCAGTATTAATTGATCCAGGACGTCTTTTTTATCAAAAAAATTTATCACAAGCAGAAAACATTCAAAAAGAGCTTCTAAAATCATCTAAAAACTTTAGAGCATGGCTTCAAGATAACTATCCCGAGTTTGTACCTGAGTTTGAAAAGAGGCTTATGAGTTATGATGATTTGTTTTTAAGGGAATCTCTTTAACCATTTTTTGTTCGACTATCCTTCCTTTTACACGGTTGATAACTCTACTGTACCAATTAGCGCCTAACATTGAAGTAAGTCCGTGAATGAAAATACTTAACAAAATAGTGGCAACTGCCACATCAAAGATAAACTGGCCACTTGCTGTGGGAACTTTTTCTAAAACTAAAAAAGCAAATACAATAGAAGCGATGCCTCTTGGGCCAAACCATCCTAAATACAAATAAGTAGGTCCTCTAAGGCCACACCCGAGAAGACTTAAAGACACGGGAATCATCCTGATAACCGTCAAACTTAGTATTGCATATATAAAAATGGAAAAACTGATTTTTGAGATTGCTGTTGCGACAAAACTTGATCCAAAAATAAAGAAAAGAAGCAAAGTTAAAAGCTGTCCTTCTGTGGAGGCAAAGTCCTGAATGCTTTTTTTCATGGATTTAGCATAGTTCGAAATAAAAAGACCTGATGTAAAAGCGCCAATAAATCCATTACCGTATAATAGCTCTGATAAAGTATAAGCTAAAAGAGCTACAGCAATAGCTGAAATCTCTTCAAAAGTATGATCCATCCATTTTTTTCGGTGAGTAAACTCACAAATTTTTCCTCCAAGATTTCCTAAGAAAAAACCGACAATAAATCCAATGGCTATTTCTCTAACCAAAAGAATTATCCAGCTATTAGGGGTTATTGTCGTTTCAAGAGCAGACACAATGGAAATTAGCCCTACAACAATAGGAACCATTAATCCATCATTTAATCCACTTTCAATGTTTAATGCCTGTCTTATGCGCAAAGGAACTCTGGGAAAACTAACAACTCCATGAATTAATGCAGCATCAGTTGGACATAAAACAGCGGAGAGGAGGGCAAGTTCAAAAAAAGCTAATTGAGGAAAAAAGAAATAAGCAAAAAACCACCCAAATAAAAATGTTAGAGGAAGTCCAATTACAAGAAGCCTAACTGGTATGTTATGGTATTTTTGTATACTTTTTAACTGCATTCTGGAAGCGTCAGTAAAAAGAACTAAGACTAGAGTTAATATAGCTATGATTTTGGTGATTTCATTGGACACTTGTAAATTTACTAGATTTAAAAGGTCAGGACCTAAAATAAATCCAAAAAATGTAAAAATAATAGGAGCTGTAATAGGGCTTTTGTGAATCTTTTGTGAAAATAATGAAAAGCTCAACAGTAAGAATGCTATAATAGAAAAAGAATAAATATTCATAGGCTTTCCATAGCAATTATGGCTTCAAACTCCTGTTTAGTTACGGGTTGAACAGATAACCTAGATCTTTTTAATAGTATCATGTTTTTTAAATCAGGGTTCTTTTTCAGCTCATCTAAAGAAATAAGTCGTTTTAGTTTTTTTACAAAAGCAATATCAACCATGTACCAAATAGGTTTTTCTTTAGAGGATTTGGGGTCAAAATGCTTATTTTTTTTATCTAAGGCAGTTGAGTCCGGATAGCCAGTTTTAACAACTTTAGCTATACCGGCAACCCCAGGTGGTTTGGCATTAGAGTGGTAAAATAAAACTAAATCTCCTTGTTGCATAGTATCTCGCATAAAATTGCGTGCTTGAAAGTTTCTTACTCCATCCCAGAATGTAACGGTATCTTTTTCAAGGTCATCAATAGAATAAGCGCCCGGCTCAGATTTCATTAACCAATAGTTTTTCATATGTCTTTAAGTTGGCTTTTTGTTTAATTCAAATACGAAAAAGCTTTTCTGGCAATCATTAAAAAAAGCTCTGGCTTCCAGGACGAATCTTTGCTAAAGGGTAAGATATGTTAAAAAAAGTAAAAGATTGGGCCCTTAAGCTATATTATACCCCTGTCGAAGAATTTCACGGGGTAAAGAAAAAAGCTTACCGATTTATCAAATTGCTGATTCTATCAGTGCAATCCTTTATCAAGGATAAATGTATATTAAGGGCTTCAGCTTTAACTTTTTATACCCTCATGTCTATTGTGCCGATTATTGCTATGTCCTTTGCCATAGCTAAAGGTTTTGGCATGCAGGCTAAAGTAGAATCGGAACTAATAAGCCGATTTCAAGAGCATGAGGACGTCATTAAGCAAATTATTGTATTTTCCAAAAATTTACTTGAAAATACAAAGGGAGGCCTCATTGCAGGGATTGGTACGGTTGTTTTATTTTGGAGTGTTGTTAAAGTAATAAATCACGTGGAAGGTGCATTTAATAGTATTTGGTATGTGAAAAAACAAAGAAACTGGAAACGGAAGTTTACCGATTTTTTTACGATTATGTTCATAGGACCCATTGTCTTTTTCGTAGCAAGTTCGGTTACCGTGTTCATAGTAAGTAAATTGGAAGCATATGTTAAAGGAATAGGCCTTTATGAATCAGTTAGCTCTTCCATAATTTTTTTAATACAGTTAACTCCTTATGCATTAATTTGGGCCCTTTTTACTTTTATTTATATCTTTATGCCTAATACCAAAGTTAAATTCTTATCAGCCCTTGTTGGGGCTTTGATTGCAGGAACGGTATATCAAGTGGTGCAATGGGGATATTTTAAATTTCAAATTTCTGCTTCAAAATATGGTGCAATATATGGATCTTTTGCTGCTATTCCGCTTTTTTTAGTATGGCTTCAATTGAGTTGGATTATAGTACTAGCTGGATCTGAAATAAGTTGTGCTTGGCAAAATTTTGAAATTTATGCTCGGGAAGGGAAAGACAAACCCTTATCTCATAGACTGAAAATACTACTGAGCTTATGGGTGACGCATTTATGCGTCAAAAAAGTTCAAAACAATGAAGGACCAATTACTTTAAACCAGATATATAAACAGACAAAGATCCCTCTATTTATTTTGAACAGTATATTAAATGACTTGGTAGACTGCCACATTCTTGTTTTTACAGAAAATGAGAAGTCAGGGTATATGCCTGAAAAGACTCTATTAGAGCTTAAAGTAAAAGATGTTATTGACCAGTTAGAAAATTACGGGCTTAAAGATATCCCAAATACAGAGTATGAAATGAACCAAAAATTTATGGAAATTATGGATAGTTTCTCTAAAGCAGTCGCATCAAGCCCCAATAACATACTATTAAAAGACCTATGAAAGTATATCCCATTCGATTTCAGCCTATTTATAAGAATTACCTTTGGGGAGGAGAGAAGCTTATTCAAAAATATAAGCGGGACCTTCCTTCCGGTGTTTATGCAGAATCTTGGGAAATATCTGATCGTAAAGAAGGAATGAGTGTCGTGACTAATGGGGTATATAAGAATATGACGCTTGCAAAA